>Ga0255342_1001000_pt1 | contig 43232 bp, 39 predicted proteins | sample wastewater_treat_3_FD_192416 | JGI IMG/M metagenome (GOLD analysis project Ga0255342, IMG submission 192416) | Wastewater microbial communities from Lulu Island WWTP, Vancouver, Canada - plant14 | ecosystem: Engineered > WWTP > Wastewater > Unclassified | place: Canada: Vancouver, British...
CAAGATCGACAACCTCGTCCAGATCGCTCACAACGTCGTCATCGGCGAGAATTCGATCGTCGTGGCCCAGGTGGGCATCTCGGGCAGCACCCGTCTCGGCAAGCGCGTCATCATCGGCGGCCAGGCGGGGCTCGTGGGGCACATCCACGTCGGCGACAACGTCATGATCGCGGCCCGGGCCGGCATCAACAAGGACATCCCCCCGTCGCGCATCATGTCCGGCGCCCCGGCCATCCCCCACGCGGAGTGGCTGCGCCTCAACGCGCACATCCTGCGCCTTCCGGAAATGCACAAGACCGTCCAGGAACTCCGGAAGAAGATCGAAGAGCTGGAAAAGAAACTCAACCCGTAAGAGAGAACACGGCTTATGAACATACACCCGTCTGCAGTCATATCGCCCGACGCGAAACTCGCCGAAGGCGTGGAGGTAGGCCCGTTCAGCGTGATCGGGCCCAGCGTCTCCATCGGGAAAGGGACCGTCATCGGCGCTCACGTCGTGATCCAGAGCCACACGGACATCGGCGAAAACAACCGCATCCTCCAGTTCGCCTCCGTGGGCGCCCCGCCCCAGGACCTCAAGTACCGGGGCGAGGAGACGCGCGTTATCATCGGCGACAACAACACGATCCGCGAGTTCGTGACGATCAACCGCTCCACCACGGCCGACATCGGCGTGACGAAGATCGGCAGCAACAACCTGATCATGGCCTATTGCCACGTGGCCCACAACTGCCTGCTCGAGGACAACATCGTCATGGCCAACGCGGCCAACCTGGCCGGGCACATCCACGTGGAGCGCTTCGCCATCATCGGCGGGCTGACCGGCATCCACCAGTTCTCCCGGATCGGGCAGCACTGCATCATAGGGGGGGCGTCGGCGGTGACCAAGGACGTCCCGCCCTACTCGACGGCGGCAGGCCACTACGCCTCGCTCTACGGCCTCAACCTCATCGGCCTGAAACGCAGGGGCTTTGCCGAGGAAACCATCGCCGCCCTGAAGAAAGCCTACAAGATCTTCTTCCGATCGTCGCTCACGGTAGCCAAGGCCGTCGAACGGGCCCGCGCCGAGGTGCCCGACCTGCCCGAAGTGCGGACCTTCATCGAGTTCATCGAGACGTCGAAGAGGGGAGTCACACGCTGAAGTAGGACAACTCGTGACAGGCCCCGCTGAGTGCCCCGAATTTCGTTCGTGCCTGAATAATGCGAAGTTAGGAAGGTAGGAAGCGAGGAAGAGCGGAGTGGATTGATTCTTTTTTCCTAACTTCCGATCTTCTTAACTTCCGCTCTTCGTTTCCAATAGCCTGCAACGTCTCAGGGAGTCTCGGACAATCGATACGCTATGAGTAAACAGATACGCATCGGCGTGGTGGGGATCGGGCACCTCGGGAACTACCACCTCCAGAAATACCAGAAGCTCGAAAACGTGAAAATCGTCGGGGTCGCCGACGTGGACCGGTCAAAGGCCGACAAGGCCGCGGCGGCGTTCGGGTGCACGGTTTTTTCCGATCACCGCGAGCTCGTGGAGCACGTGGATGCCGTGAGCGTCACCGTCCCCACCCGGTGTCACCATGCCGTGGCGCGGGACTTTCTCGCAGCCGGCAAAGACGTGCTGATGGAGAAGCCGTTCACGGCCACCCTGGAGGAGGCCGACGACCTCCTTGCGCTGGCCGCGGAGAAGGATCTCGTCCTGCAGGTAGGCTTCATCGAGCGATTCAACCCGGCCATCGTCGCTCTCGACAAGGTGATCCGGCAGCCTCTCTTCATCGAGTCGCACCGCCTGCATCCCTTCGTCGAACGGGGCACCGACGTAGATGTCGTCCTGGACCTCATGATCCACGACCTCGATCTCATCCTCCACTACGTACGCTCCCCGATCCGCAGCGTGGAAGCCGTTGGGGTCTCGGTACTCTCGGAGAAGGTCGATATCGCGAACGTGCGGCTCACGTTCGAAAACGGCTGCGTGGCCAACATCACAGCGAGCCGGGTCACCCTCAAGCACATGCAGAAGCTGCGCTTCTTCGGCCTCGAGGGATACCACTCCATCGATTTCAGCAAACGCGAAGTCGTCTCACTTGCGCGCAGGGAGAAAAGGGGCGGCAAAATGGAGATCGGGCTCAACGACGTCCGCGTCCGCCAGCACGACCCCCTCGAGGAGGAGATCCGGGCATTCGTCGATTGCGTCGTCCGCCGGACGGAGCCCCGGGTCTCGGGACTCGAGGCCCGAAAGTCCCTGGAGCTTGCCCTTCTCATCAACGAGAAGATGAAAACGGGAAGGGATCTAAGGCTGTGATTCCCGCAATTCCTGAGACATGTGCCCCTTCCCGCCGACGCCGCCGGCAATGGTGCCACTCGACATGAACAACCCGCGAACCGTCGTGATTGTGGCGGGCGAGGCCTCGGGAGACCTGCACGGGGCACACCTCGTCCGCGAGATGAAGGCCCTCGATCCTTCGCTTTCCTTCTGCGGCGTGGGCGGTGCCAACCTCGAGGCCGAGGGGGTCCGCCTCATTGCCCGCTCTTCCGAGATGGCCGTCGTGGGCCTGACGGAAGTTTTCTCGAAACTCCGTTTCATTGCCGGGGTCTTCTTCCGTCTCCGCGGAATGCTCCGGAAGGAAAAACCGGACCTCGTCATTCTCATCGACTACCCCGACTTCAACCTCCGGCTGGCCTCGGAAGCGAAGCGTGCGGGCGTCCCCGTCTTCTACTACATCAGCCCCCAGGTGTGGGCATGGAGGAAGAACCGCATCCACCGGATCCGGCAGGTCGTGGACCGGATGGCGGTGATTTTGCCCTTCGAGAAGGACGTCTACGCGGAGATGGGGGTCGACGTCGACTTCGTGGGACACCCCCTGCTGGACGCCGTGAATCGCTCGCGCAGCCGCGAGGAGGCCCTAGCGGCCTTCGGCCTCCGGGACGCATGGCCCCTCGTGGCGCTGTTGCCCGGAAGCCGCGCGAAGGAGGTGACCTCCCTCCTGCCCGAGATGGCCGGGGCGGCCGAGATCCTCATCCGCGATTTCCCGGACGCACAGTTCGTGCTCCCCCTGGCCGAGACCGTCGATCCCGCGCTCGTGCAAGGCATTCTCAGCGGGCATCCCGTCCCCGTGACCGTCCTGACGGGCCAGATGTACGACGCTGTAGGCATCTCCGATGCGGCCATGGTGGCCTCCGGAACTGCCACCCTGGAGACGGCGCTGCTGGGGACACCGATGGTCATCGCCTACCGGATCTCGCCGCTCACCGCCGCCGTCGGCAGAAGGGTCATCCGGGTCCAGCACATCGGCCTTGTCAACCTGATCGCCGGCAGGACCCTGGCGCCCGAGCTGGTCCAGGAGAACGCAACCGCACAGAGGCTTGCCGCCGAGGTGAAGGCGCTCCTCATGGACCGGGAGCGCCGGGACGCGATCCGCTGCGAGCTGGCCGCAATCCGGAGCAAACTCGGCCAGCCCGGCGCATCACTCCGGGCAGCGTGTCTGGCGTACGGCCTCCTGAAAAACTGATGGTGTTTCCATCAGGTGCATGGTAGACATGCGGCATAATCAGCAAAAAACAAGGCGACAGACCCTTTCCGGCTCATCCGGAGGGAAGTGATGTAATGATCGATCTCTACAAAAGACTCTTGAGTTTTTCCAAGTCCCACGCAGCGCGGTTCATCCTGGCGATGTTCTGCATGTTGGTCGTGGGGCTCTCGACGGCGGCCGCCGCATACCTAGTCAAACCCGCCCTCGACGAAATCTTTCTAAACAAGAATCAGGATACCCTCCTCTGGATCCCGATCGCGATCCTGGTCATATACCTCCTGAAAGGCCTGGGCAGTTACGGGCAGACGGTGCTGATGAGCTACATCGGCCACCGGATTGTAGCGGATCTGCGTTACAACCTCTACCGGCACATTCTGCTCCAGCCCCTTGCGTTCTTCACCCGAAACCCCACGGGTACTCTAATGTCCCGGATCACGTACGACGTGAATCTTGTTCGGGACACCGTCTCCGAGGCGGTAACCAGCATTCTCAAGGACACCTTCACTCTCCTCGCCCTCATTTTTGTCATCTTCTACCGGGATTGGAAACTGGCCATCATCGCCGTGATCGTCTTTCCCATCGCCATCTACCCCATCACCTTGTTCGGCCGCAAGATGCGGAAAATAGCCCGCGCCAGCCAGGTTACCATGGGCACCCTAACGTCGTTGCTTCAGGAGACGATCTCCGGTAACCGGATCGTCAAGGCCTTCGGCATGGAGGAATACGAAAGCAAACGGTTCTCGAAGGAGAACGAGCGGCTCTTCCGGCTGGTCATGCGATCGGTCTCTGTGCGGGCCATCACGAGCCCTTTGATGGAGTTCCTGGGCGGTGTGGGGATCGCCGCCATCGTGTTCTACGGGGGCTATCAGGTAATTCAGGGGGCCTCCACGCCGGGCACATTTTTCTCGTTTCTCGCGGCCCTGCTGATGCTCTATGAGCCCGCCAAGCGGCTGACCAATGTCAATATCACGATTCAGCAGGGGCTGTCGGCGGCTGAGCGAATTTTCAACGTGATGGACAAGATGCCGGAGATCCGGGACAAGGAAGGCGCCGCGATCCTGCCCCGGATCGCAGAAGAAATCCATTTCAACCGTGTCTCGTTCAGCTATGACAAGACGCCGGTCCTGAAGAACATCGATCTGATCATCAAGGCAGGGGAGACCGTCGCCTTTGCGGGAATGAGCGGCGGCGGCAAGACGACACTCGTAAACTTGATCCCGAGGTTCTACGACGTCACGGAGGGGCGCATTCTCATCGACGGCACGGACATCCGCGACGTGACCGTCAATTCCCTGAGGAGCCAGATCGCTATCGTTACGCAGCAAACGATTTTGTTCAATGACACGGTCAGAAACAACATCGCCTACGGCGATATCCGCAAGAGCGACGAGGAAATCGTCAAGGCCGCCAAAGCCGCGAACGCCCACGATTTCATCTTGAAACTCCCCGAAGGGTATGACACGGTCATCGGTGAGCAAGGTGTTAAACTTTCCGGAGGGGAGAGGCAGAGAATCTCGATCGCTCGTGCACTGCTTAAGGACGCCCCCATCCTCATCCTCGACGAGGCGACATCCTCTCTCGACTCCGAGGCAGAAGCGGAGGTCCAGGATGCAGTGGACCGTCTGATCAAAGGCCGCACCACGCTTATGATCGCCCACCGGCTGTCGACCATCCGCAACGCGGACCGGATCATCGTCATCGTTGACGGAAGGATCGTGGAGGAGGGCTCCCATGAATCGCTCCTCACGAGAGAAGGCGAATATTGGAAGCTCTATCAAATGCAATTCCGGGAGGCCGGCGCATCGGGCGTCGATACCGGTCAGCAGGGTCATTCCGGAAAGCCGGCCTGACGGATGGCGGACTTGTCACGATATCTGCAACGTCTTTGGTACGAGAACGCACGACTGGTAATCCGCGTGTTGAGATTTCTTCTTCTCCTCCTTTCTATGCCGTACGCGGCCGGCATCCGCCTCATCAATTTCCTCTACGATCGTGGCCTGCTCGAGACGAAGAGCGTCTCGTGCCCCGTGCTGAGCGTAGGCAATCTGGTCGTCGGCGGAACCGGCAAGACCCCTGTCGTCATCCTGATTGCCCGCATTCTCCGGGACGCCGGGTACAAACCGGCTGTCCTAAGCCGCGGGTACAAAGGCAAGAGCCAAAAGGCCGTCAACGTCGTCTCAGACGGTCGAACCCTTCTCATGGGCATCGAGGACGCGGGTGATGAACCTGTTCTGACGTCACGGTCCCTGCCGGGCATCCCCGTCCTGACGGGGCCCGAGCGGTACAGGACAGCGCAGCATGCCATCGAGCATTTCGGCTGCGACGTCCTTGTCCTCGACGATGGATTTCAGCACAGAGCCCTCTTGCGAAATCTGGACATCGTACTGATGGATGATGAGCGTCCTTTCGGGAACGGCTTCCTGCTCCCCCGAGGGCCGCTCAGGGAACCCCTCGGAGCCCTGAAACGAGCCCACCTTTTCATCTTGACGCGGCCCGACAGGAACACTATAGTGAATCCCCGATCGCTTCTCGGAACGTCGTTTCCGGAGATCCCGGTATTCTGGGCTCACCGCAGACCGAAGGCGGTACTGCGCGGCAAAAACATCGATGTTCATCCGCCGGAATTCCTCGCGGGAAAGAAAATCCTGGCGTTCGCGGGCATCGCGAATCCGGCGTCCTTTGAAAAAACGATGCGGGTTCTAGGTGCCGAGCCGCTCGACGTTGCCGTGTTCCCCGATCACCACGTATACACAGACAGCGATATCAAGAAACTGGAATCGAGGGCGGACGGCGTATCGGCCGACATGATCCTCACGACGGAGAAAGATGCCGTGAAGCTGGAGCAGTTCAGCCGCTTTTACGAAAAAGTGCACGTCCTGTCGGTCGAAATGGAAATCACAGCACCCGAAGGTGTATTCGCGGAATGGCTATTAAACCAGTTGAAGTCATAGAACCGACCCTGACCACCAGGATCATCCTGATCTTTTTCAAAGCCATCCCGCTCCCGCTTCGCAAGGCACTCTTTTGCGGCGTGTTCCGGCTGGTCTACCACATCCTGACCAAGCAAAGAGTGATCACCCTCCACAACCTGAAATGTGCCTTCCCTGAAAAAGAGATGCCCGAATTGATCCGGATCGCCAAGGGGGCGTACCGCCATCTCGCCGTGGTCATGTCAGAGTTCTTCGAGATCCCGTGGCTCACGAGGGAAACCTACCGGAAATGGGTTGAATTCGAGGGCCTGGAACATTTTGAGACCGCCTTTTCCCGGCAGAAGGGTGTTCTTTCCATCGTGGCCCATCTCGGCAACTGGGAAATGATGACCATGGCATTTCCCCTGGCGGCGCAACCGATTCAGATCGTCTACCGGCCCCTGGACAATCCTCTGCTGGACAACCTGTTCGGGTATGTCCGCACCTGCCACGGCAACAGGCTGATCGCAAAAGGAGGCTCTGGACAGACGATCGCGGGTCTGCTGAGCGAAAGCAAGGTCATCGGCATCCTGATCGACCAGAACGTGTCGGCGCGCGAAGGGGTCTTCGTGGAGTTCTTCGGACGCCCGGCCTGCACGGGCGTTGGGCTCGCGGTTCTCGCCCTTAGAACCGGTGCCCCCGTCATCCCGGCCTTCATGGTTCGTATGCCAAGCGGAAAATACCGGTTCATCCTCGAGCCGGCGGTGAATATTTCTGTCACGGACAATTGGGACGCAGACCTGAAAGAAAACACCCAGCGGTTCACGCGGATCATCGAACGCTATGTGCGTCTCTATCCCGATCAGTGGTTCTGGCTGCACCAGCGGTGGAAAACCAAGCCGTGCCAGATGAAACGAAAGAACTCTCCGACATGAACGCGTTTCCGACAGAGGGAATCGAGAGCATCCTGATCCGGGGCACCAACTGGATCGGCGACGTCGTCATGACGTTTCCGGCACTCACCTCCGTGCGGGAGACGATGCCAAAGGCACGGATCACGGTCCTTGCAAAGCCCTGGGTGGCCGATCTCGTGAGGATGCATCCCGCCGTTGACGAGGTCCTGATCTACGAGCGGCCCGGCCGACACGACGGCCACAGGGGTCTTTTGGCTCTCGTTGGCAAACTCCGCCGGAAGCAATTTGACGCAGCGATTCTCCTGCAGAACGCCTTCGAGGCCGCCGTCATCGCCCGGCTCGCCGGGATCCCCGTCCGAGCGGGTTACAGCACCGATGGCCGCGGCCTGCTGCTCACCCATCCTGTGAATCGTCAGCCAGCCATCGAGACGGTCCACCAATCGCGCTACTATCTCGCGATGCTAGAGGCACTGGGATTCAAGCCCCCCCGTGCGGCCCTTTCCCTGACACCGTCGGAAGCGCAGAGGATAGCAGCGGAGCAACACCTCGAGCGGTTTGGCATCGCTGGGCGGCGCCCGCTCGTCGGCATGGCCCCCGGTGCTGCCTACGGGCCGGCCAAGCGGTGGTTCCCGGAACGATTCGCAGCCGTGGCCGATCGGCTCGCCGAGCGATACGCCTGCCCTGTTCTGCTCTTCGGGAGCGCAGGGGACCGGCCCAGCACGGAGGCGGTACAGTCCGCGGCGAGAACCGCCCTCGTCGACGTCGCCGGCAGGACAACCCTGGGCGATGCGATCGCGCTGATCGCCCGCTGCGATCTCTTCGTCACGAACGACTCGGGGCTCATGCACGTCGCGGGGGCCCTGGGGGTCCCGACGGTCGCCATTTTCGGGTCCACCAACCCGAAAACGACCTATCCCTTGGGAGAGCGGACGGTGCTCATCCGCAGACCCGTGGACTGCAGCCCCTGTCTCAAGCAGGAGTGCCCAACCGATTTCAGGTGCATGGACCTCGTGAGCGTCGACGAGGTCCTCAAACATTCGATCCGTCTCCTCGAGGAAGCGGGGCGTCGCCGAGGAAGCTCATGAACGGAAAGCATGCCGCCGTCTTCCTGGATCGCGACGGCACCATCAGCGAAGAGGTCAACTACCTGAGCCGCATGGAGCAGCTCCGGCTCTACCCGCAGACCCTCGAGGCGATCCGGCTCATCACCGACGCGGGGATGAAGGCCGTCGTCGTCACGAACCAATCGGGGATTGCGCGGGGGTACTTCACGGAAGACTTCGTCCGCAGCGTCCACGACAGGATCAACGAGCTGCTTCGGGCCGGGGGGGCCCGCATCGACGGCTTCTACGTCTGCCCTCACCATCCTGTCTATGGCAACGGCATCTACAAGCAGGACTGTGACTGCCGCAAGCCGAAACCGGGCCTGCTGCTGCAGGCCGCGGCCGAACTGGACATCGACCTGGCCCGCTCGTACATGGTGGGCGACATGCTGAAGGACATCGAGGCAGGCAAGAATGCGGGCGCCAAGGGAGTTCTCGTCCGGACAGGTTACGGAGTCAACATCGTGAGGACGGACATGCCCGCGTACATTGCCGAGGACGTCCTCGACGCCGTGCAGTGGATCATGAGGGACCGCAAGGGATGAACATTCTGATCGTCAAGCTCAGTGCCATCGGGGACGTGATCCACACCCTGCCATCACTCGCGGCGCTGCGGCGCTGCTACCCGCAGGCCCACATCAGCTGGGTCGTCGAGGAGGCCGCCTCGGATCTTCTCGCGGATCACCCTATGCTAGACCGGATGCTCGTGTCCCGGCGCAAGCGTTGGCTGCGGGACCTCCGGGAAGGCCGCAACCGCGCGTCCGTCCTCCGGGAGATCCGGGAGTTTCTTCGCGCGCTGCGGGACCGGCCCTACGATCTCGTCATCGACTTTCACGGCCTTTTCAAGAGCGCCGCTCTCGTATGGCTGAGCAGGGGAAAGCGACGCCTCGGCTATGACAGCCTGCAGGAGGGTAGCGGGCTCGTTCTTAATGAGAGGATCCCCGAGGACATGGGCAAGCACGCGGTGGACCGCTACCTCGATTTTGTGCGCCACCTCGGTTGCGAGGCTGGAAAGCCCGAGTTCCCCCTTGGCCTCACCGAAGCCCATCTCCGAAAGGTACACGCCCTGCTTTCAGAAAAGGGGATTGACGACGTAATGGATTTCGTGGCAGTAAGCCCTGTCGCCTATTGGGAGACGAAGCTTTGGGACGAGGCGAAATTCGCAGCCGTCTGCAACCGCATCGTGCGCGAACTCGGCCTCCCCGTCGTCTTCACGGGCGAGAGACCCGAAGGGCCCATCGAGCGCATCCGGTCGCTCATGCGGGTCCCGTCGGCCTCGGTGGCGGGGCAGACCTCGCTGCGGGAGTTGGCCGCACTGTACCGGAGGGCATCGGCCCTCCTGACGACCGACTCGGGCCCCATGCACCTGGCAGCGGCCGTGGAAGCCCCTGTCGTGGCCCTCTTCGGCCCCACGTCCCCGGAGCGCACGGGGCCCTACGGGGAGGGTCACTCGGTTATCCGCAGGGGCATGAACTGCAGCCCCTGCTTCCGGAAGGCCTGTGAAACGAGGGAATGCATGAAGATGATCGGCATCGACGAGGTGTACGAGGCCGTAAGGGATAAGACCCTGAACCGCATCGGGATCCGGTGAAAGGCACTCCCCCGGGAAACCCCGGCTTCACCGAGACGATTTCGGAAGAAAGGCACCGATGTGAACGAAAACACCCTCAGGCGCATCGCCATCGTTCTGGCCGCCCTCACCGTCCTGGCGACTGCCGCCGTCGCCAGGGCCGCCGAAGACAAGCCGGCGCCCACGCTGCAAGAGGACCGCTTCTTCAACGAGGTGGGGTTCATCACCGGCTTCGGCTACAGCAAAATAAGGGAAGGGGATTATTTACCTGTTCCCCTCATGGTGCATATGGGAATGGACTTGAACCGCTGGTTCCCCTCCCTGAAGGATCACCGGGGTGTGCTCACTGTTTTCATCGAACCCCAGTTCAACCTAGCTTTTGGCACCGATTTCGACATCGAGGCAGGCGTGGGCATCGGGCTGAAGTACAGATACTCGTTGAATGACGTCACCTCGATATACGGTCTCGCGTCCGTGGGTCCTCACGTTATCACCGTGAATACGAAGGATCAGGCTGACGGCTTCGTCTTCGCCGATACAGTCGGCGTAGGCATCGCCCTCGCTGTAATGCCTGGCGCCTGCCTGGATCTTGGCGTCCGCCTGCGCCACCTCTCCAATGCAGACCTCAAGGAGCCAAACTTCGGCATCGACACGATCATCGGAACCGTCGGGTTCACGATTTCCCGCTGAAAGGAGAAAGACATGGCCATCAGCAAGGACCTGCTCGATATCCTTGCTTGCCCAAAGTGCAAGGGGGAGTTGCGCCTCACCGAAACGGAGGACGGGCTGATCTGCGATGCCTGCCGGCTTCTCTATGAAATCCATGACGACATCCCCATCATGCTCATCGACGAGGCAAAAAAACTAGACTGACCGAAACGGCTGCAACGGGACCGGCATTCACGGGCATCCGCGCAAATGCCAAGCGAGGAGTTTTGTGTTCACCGCCCACGTATCCCGCAGCCGCCGGTTCAAGCCGAGGGTCAGCATGACCCCGGCCACGGTGAGCACCCATTTCGCGACGAGCCGCAGCACAATAAGGATCGCCGCAAGCAGCGAACGGGCCGGGCTCTCCCACACATGAAGTAGAGATACCGGGACCGATAGAAGTGCATTCGCGAGCGAACGTCGGTCCCGACGCTTCTGCGCTGGCGGTGGTAGATCCGGGTGCTGGGGACATGGTAGATCTTGCCGCCTGCCTTTCTCATTGTCACGGCCCAGTCCACCGCCGCGCAGTAATGATCATAGCATTCATCGAAGCCGCCCACGCCGCCGATGGCGCTTTTTCTAACCATCAGGCACGCCCCTATGCACGATTCCACCTCGATGGGGTGGTGACATCCCCGGTGTTTGCTGGGATACCGGTCGGGGAAGAAGGTTTCGAGAAGCGACATGCCGAGCAGGAGCGACAGGATGGCGGGAAACCGGACGATTGGGTTCTGTTTGCTGCCGTCGGCATTCAGGAGCTGCCCGCAGGCCATGACCGCCTCGGGGTGCTCTTCCATGAAGGCAAAGAGATCCCGGACGGCCCCCTCGGTGAGAACCATATCCGAGTTGAGCAGCAGCGCATAGCGGCCCGTCATGACCCGGAAGGCCCGGTTGTTGGCGGCCGCAAAACCCCGATTCTCGTAATTCTCGATCCGCCGGACCTGCGGAAACTCTACCTTCAGCATGGCCACGCTGCCGTCCCCCGAGGCGTTGTCGACGACGATGACCTCGAAGGCCAGACCCCCGATCGTTCCGTAGATGGAGCGTAGGCAGTCACGAAGAAGCGTTTCGGTGTTCCAGTTGATGATGATGACGGTAAGCCATGTCGAGATATGCCTGTCAACCCCCGGGCATTTCACCGTGGCCCTAGCCGAGCCCGAGAAGTATATCGGCGAAGCAAGGAATTTATGAAGCGCGAAAGACCGGAATGGGCCGACCGGGCATTTCCCGGCGCCTCACGGAAAATCTCAGACGGACACCGCCTTCCAAGTGATCGCTAGAGATGACTGAGCGGCCTCTTTCCGATCGGGTAGACGTTGAAGCCGATCTCGAAGAGGGCCCGGTGGTCGAGGATGTTACGGCCATCGAAGATGAAGGCGGGCTTGACCATGAGTTCGAGAATCTTCCGGTAGTCGAGGCCCCGGTACAGGCTCCATTCGGTCATGACGGCAATTGCGTGGCAGCCGCGGACGGCCTCGTACGGGTCTTCCACGAAGGCAAGCCCCTTCTCCGCGCCGGCAAGATCCTCCCGGGCATTGGCGAGGGCCTGCGGGTCGGTGACGACGACCTCGGCGTGCTCTTCGAGGAGCCTTCGGGCAACGTCAATCGCCGGGCTCTGCCGCGTGTCACCCGTGTCGGCCTTGAAGGCGAAGCCGAAGAGGCAGATCTTCTTGCCCGCCAGCGTGTTGAACATGGCGGTGAGCATGTTCAGAACGAAGCGCTCCTTCTGGTACTCGTTGATCCGGACGACCTTCTCGATATAGTCGGCCACTTCCTCCAGCCCCTCGACGCGGCAGAGGTAGACGAGGTTCAGGATGTCCTTCTTGAAGCAGGACCCTCCGAAACCCACGCTCGCGTTGAGGAACTTGCCGCCGATGCGGCTGTCCATCCCCACGATCTTCGCCACCTCCGAGACATCGGCGCCCGTCTTCTCACAGACGGCCGACATGGCGTTGATCGTCGAGATGCGCTGGGCCAGGAAGAAATTCGAGGCGAGCTTCGAGAGTTCGCTGCTCCAGATGTTCGAGGTGACGATCCGCTCGCGAGGAACCCAGTTTGCGTAAATCTCCACCAGTTCCTCGCGCGCCTTCAGGCCGCGTTCCGTCTCCCGCGAGCCGATGAGCACGCGGTCGGGGCTCACGAGGTCCCGGATTGCCGTCCCCTCGGCGAGGAACTCCGGGTTCGACAGGACGTCGAAGCGGACCCCGTCGTTTCTCGACATGAGGATCCTCTCCATCGCCTGGGCCGTCTTGACGGGCAAGGTGCTCTTCTCGATGACGATCTTGGAGGACTCGGCGTGCTCGAGGATCTGGCGGGCCACGAGCTCCCAGTATTGCAGATCCGCCGCCAGTCCCGCGCCGGCCCCGAAGGTCTTGGTGGGCGTGTTGACGGAGACGAAGATAATGTCGTTTTCCTTGATGCCTCGGGCGATATCGATGCTGAAAAAGAGGTTGCGGCCCAGCGCCGAACGGACCACGTCATCGAGGCCGGGCTCGTAGATCGGCAGTCTGCCTGAGTTCCAGGCATCGATCCGCCCCTGGGCCACATCGACTACGGTGACGCTATATCGGGGGCATTTCGAAGCGATGACGGCCATGGTCGGCCCGCCCACGTAGCCCGCCCCGATACAGAGAATGCGCTTTTCGAATTTCATAGGCACCTGCGTTGATTCGCAAATGGGATCTATCGACAGTCCTTTTAGCATTAATCGAGCCAGATGAGAAAGATTTTTCCAACGGCCCGGTGTCAAAATCGCAGGAGATTCCAAGCAGTGGACCACGTAAAGGCCTCCTGCATGAAAGTGATTTGCGCCATACCCGGAACGGGCGAGGGACAGAAACCCTCGATCGAATATATCTCTTCATATCCAATATGTTACACATACCCAGGCGCATTCATCCAATGCAACGTTTGTATAATTTCCTCTTGACTTGACGGCACTACGGGAATATTCTTCACTAACATTAATTGTAGTATTTACGACCCCTTCGGGCAATCGAAGGGGTTCGATGCATATGGCGTCCGCGTTCTTTTCGTCGATGATGTAATCGAAGAAGCGGAGCTGTATAAATTTTATCGAGAAAGGCACTTCATGGAATTTATTGACCTTGCGACCCAGCAAAAAAAAATTCGTGAACAGATCGACCGGGGCATCGCCAATGTGTTGAACCACGGCCAGTACATCATGGGCCCCGAGATAGCCGCCATCGAGAACGAGCTTGCCCGGTACACGGGCGTCAAGCATGCCGTCTCCTGCGCCTCGGGGACGGACGCGTTGCTCATGGCGCTCATGGCGCGCGGCATCGGGCCCGGGGACGCCGTGTTGACCACTCCTTTTACGTTCATCGCCACGGCGGAGGTCATCAGCCTCCTGGGCGCCACCCCCGTCTACGTGGACATCGACCCGAAGACCTACAACATCGACCCCGATCATCTCGAGCGATGCCTGGCCGCCCTGCGCAGCAACGATGCCGGCCTTTACCCCCTGCCTCGCATCGAGGGGCTCGAGACGCTCACGCCGAAGGCCGTCATTCCCGTCGATCTCTTCGGCCTGCCGGCTGACTACGGACGCTTGGATGAAATCACCAAGCACGAGGGGCTTTTCCTGATCGAGGATGCGGCGCAGTCCTTCGGCGCTGAACTCCAGGGACGAAAGTCATGCAGCTTCGGCGACATCGCCTGCACGTCTTTCTTCCCGGCAAAGCCCCTGGGATGCTACGGCGACGGAGGGATGTGCTTCTGCTCCGAGGACGGGCCAGCAGAAGCGATGCGCTCGATCCGCCTCCACGGAAAGGGAAACCACAAGTACGAGAACGTCCGGATCGGCATCAACGGGCGCATGGACACGATCCAAGCCGCCATCCTCCTGGCGAAGTTCAGCCTCTTCGAGGAAGAGGTGCGGCTTCGCCAAGCGGTGGCAAGCCGCTACACCGAGCGACTGCACGCCTGCCGGGACCTCGTGACGCCCTATGTCCCTGCCGGTTACCGGAGCGTCTGGGCCCAGTACTCGCTCCTGGCGCGGGACGAAGCCCAGCGGGACGCCATCATGAAAAAGATGCAGGCGGCAGGCATCCCGACCGTCATTTACTATCCCAGGCCGTTGCACCTCCAGGGCGCATTTTCCTTCCTTGGATACCGGCAGGGGGACTTCCCCGTGAGCGAGGAGAGCGCAAGGCGCATCTTCAGCCTCCCCATGCACCCCTATCTCGGCGAGGCGGATCAGGACCGGATCGTCTCGTCACTTCTTGATGCCGCCGGGGCCTGATCGCCTCAACCTAAAAATTGATCTTCCGGAGAGACATCTATGGACCAAAAGATCTTGCCGAATATCGCAGTCATCGGTTCCGGAGCCTGGGGCCGCAACCTCGTCCGGAATTACCACCAGCTCGGCGCGCTGCGCATGGTCTGCGACGCCGACGAGGCGGTGCTCTCACAGCTCGAGAAGCAGTACCCCCTGGCCCGGCCGTGCCTCGCCTACGCCGATGTGCTGTCCGACCCCGCAGTCCAGGGCGTCGTGATCTCTACACCCGCAGAGACCCACTTCAATCTGGCCCGGGAAGCGCTGCTCGCCGGCAAGCACATCTGCGTGGAGAAGCCGCTCGCCCTGAGCGACCGCGAAGGAGAGGAGTTGATCACCCTCGCCGGGGAAAAGGGCCTGACCCTCATGGTGGGGCACCTGCTGCAGTACCACCCCATTTTCGTGCGGCTCAAGGAGCTGGCTCTCTCAGGCTGCCTGGGGCGCATCAACTACATCTACTCCCACCGCCTGAACCTCGGCAAGATCCGCCGCGAGGAAAACGCCCTGTGGTCTTTCGCTCCCCACGACATCTCCATGATTCTCGCGCTGACCGGCGAGGAGCCGGAGAGCGTCCAGGCGACGGGCGGCAACTACCTGCACCGCCGCATCGCCGACGTGACCACGACACACCTTGCATTCCCGTCGGGAGTCCGGGCGCACGTCTTCGTCTCGTGGCTGCACCCCTTCAAGGACCAGAAACTGGTCGTCGTGGGCGACCGCAAGATGGCCGTCTTCGACGACACCGTGCCCTGGCCGGAGAAGCTCCTGCTGTATCACCACGAGATCATGTGGAAAAACAACGTACCCGTTCCTGCCAAGGGCGAACCCGAGCGCGTGACCGACATCCCCGAGCAGGAACCCCTCCGCCTCGAGTGCGAGCACTTCTTGAACTGCATCGCCACGGGCACGGCGCCGGTCACGGACGGCCGGGAAGGACTCCGCGTTTTGAAAGTCCTCAACGCCAGCCAGGAGTCGATTGACCGGCACGGCGCGCAGGTCTCGCTCAAGGCGGTCTCTCCAGGAGAGGGGGACCGAGCCGCAAAAACCGCGGCCCACTTCTCTCACGAGACAGCCGTCATCGACGAGAGCTGCACCATCGGGGAAGGCACGAAGATCTGGCACTTCTCCCACGTGCTGAAGGGAAGCCGCATCGGCAAGAATTGCAACATCGGCCAGAACGTCGTCATCGGACCCGACGTGACGATCGGAAAGAACTGCAAGATCCAGAACAACGTGAGCGTCTACAAGGGGGTCACCATGGAGGACGGCGTCTTCTGCGGCCCCTCCATGGTCTTCACCAACATCATCAACCCCCGGGCGGAAATCGTCAAGATGGACCATGTGCGGCCGACCCTTGTGAAAAAAGGGGCCACGATCGGCGCCAACGCAACGATCGTCTGCGGGGTCACCATCGGGGCCTACGCCTTCGTCGGCGCCGGGGCGGTTGTGACGAAGGACGTGCCCGACCACGCTCTCACCGTGGGCAATCCCGCGAAGCAAATCGGCTGGGCATGCCAGTGCGGGGAGCGGCTCGCGCAAAATCTTGTCTGCCCATCATGTGAAAAGAAATACAAGAAAACGCGAAGCAGACTGGAGAGAAAGTAGGTAAATGTGAAAATCGTCTCCGTTGTCGGCGCACGCCCGCAGTTCATCAAGTGTGCCGTGGTATCCAGCAAGCTTAGCCGAGTGGCGCAAGAGATATTTTATACCAATCGGCACTATGATTATGAACTCGTGAGTGCATTTTCTTGATGGCAACCTGATCTCAAACTTTTCAAAGACCCTGGCCAATACCCCAATTCTATTGGGGTCAAAGATTTCGTTCCAGGCTATTATGGGCAGCCGCAGGTTTTAGTTTCAAGTCGTGTTTACCTTATCACAGTTAATATTAATCGTCTCGGCAGTTAGCTCATTGGCTATCCTCGTTTGGATTCTGCAGTACTGTCATTACGGAATTGATTTTACTGATGAGAGTTTTTACCTTGTGTGGATCTCTGATCCGTTCAGTTACGGCATTTCGTCCACGCAGTTCGGATTTATTTATCACCCCATATATCAATTGCTTGACGGGAATATTGCCGCCTTACGACAAGTCAATATTCTCATTACTATTTTGTTGGCATGGATTCTGAGCAATATTTTTTTAAAATCTGTTTTCGGCGACCTAGCACTAGAAAAGAAGCAGCGGATCATCATTTCCGGAATTATTTCGACGGCATCCCTTGTCTCCCTAACAAGATGGTTACCAACTCCCAGTTATAACGGTTTGGCCTTACAGGCACTATTTGTTGCTGCTGCCGGCTTGCTTCTGGCTGACAAAAAGGTCTATCGTGCAAGTGTTGCAGGTTCGGTTCTTATTGGGATTGGCGGGTGGCTGGCCTTCATGGCAAAGCCAACCACGGCTGCTGCACTGAGTCTGTGTTTGGCTCTTTATCTATTGGTTGCTGGAAAACTGAATTTCCGCTTGTTCCTTATTTCCTTGGTAACCGCTTTAGGCCTTCTCGTTGTCAGTGCATTAGTCATCGATCATTCGGTTATCGCATTTATTGGTCGTCTAAAAGGCGGTTTCGAACAGTCTAAGATTCTCGGTAGCAGGCAAACACTTTACCAATTGTTTAAGTTACAGGGCATTCCCCTGGAAGGAAAATCGATTCTTCTTATAATGATTGCCACGGCGGTTACATTCTCTTCTGCATATCTCTCACAAGCTAAAAGCAAAGCAATGGCATCTATTAGTGCCATACTATCTATTACTTTCACATTTGCATGCTTGGCAATTGTTTTGGGAGGTACTCATAAAACGCTTAGTGTTGGACGTTCGCAGGGACTTTTGCTTTTGTCCATACCATTTGCCGTATTTTTTGTGGTGGTTGCATTATATCGATTAGGTGCTTTTGCTCACATCTCACGCCCGCAGTGGGTCCTGGCGATAAGTTTTCTGTTATTTCCATTTGCTTACGCGTTTGGAACGAGAAGTAACTATTGGTCGTTGGGCAGTCATGCGGCAATATTTTGGGTTTTTGCTGGTATTGTTTTGCTGAGTCCGGTTGCATCTCGCGTGAAGTTACCGACCTTGCTCCTGACTTTCGGTCTCGCAGTTCAACTAATAACCGTAGCACTAGTACAGACCGGCATAGAAACCCCATACCGACAGCCTCAACCATTGTATGAAAACAATTACGAAATCGAAATAGGGGGGCCGGGATCTAGATTGATCATTGCCAGAGATTTTGGTCTATACATTTCTGAGGCCGTTGATAACGCAAGACGGGCGAACTTCGTCGAGGGGACTCCTGTTATCGACCTAAGTGGGCGGTCACCGGGAATTCTATACGCTCTGGGCGCGAGCAACATTGGAGTTCCCTGGACTCTCGGGGGTTATCCTGGCAGTGACAAATATGTACTAGATGCATTGGGAAGGATATCCTGTGAAATGCTTTCGGTTGCATGGCTACTGACAGAGCCGGACGGTTCCAGAAAAATATCTCCGGAGATTCTGTGGAGCTATGGTGCAGATCTTGATAAAGACTTCAAAACAGTTGGCACGTTTATGACAGCATCGGGCGCAGGAGGATACAAAGAGAGAAGAGTTCAACAGCTGTTGAAGCCTGTTCGCCCCGTTCACATCGCAATAACTGCGTGCGAAGCAAACAGGACAACAAGAAAATGAAAAAAGTTGCCATTATTCAATCGAACTACATACCATGGAAAGGTTATTTCGACATCATCAAGAGGGTCGATGAGTTTATTCTTTACGATGATATGCAGTACACACGCAGGGACTGGAGAAATCGTAATAAGATTAAGACACAGCGAGGACTTGAATGGCTGACAATCCCGGTGGAAACAAAGGGAAATTACCTGCAGGCAATTAAAGACACGGTCATCAGTGACGATCACTGGAACGAAAAACACTGGCAGTCGATTATACACAATTACTCGAAGGCGAAGAACTTCGGGCAGTATCGTGACACCTTTCAACGTTTGTACTTGGACACCAGAGAACGTTATTTAAGCGCCATCAATTATAGGTTTCTCACCGCGATATGCGAGATTCTCGGCATCAGGACGAAGATCTCCTGGTCCATGGACTACCAGATTGTAGACGGCAAGACAGAAAGGCTTATCTCGTTATGCAAACAAGCCGGGGCCAGTGATTACATCTCGGGTCCAGCAGCACAAGGTTACGTTGACGAAGAATTGTTCAAGAAAGAAAATATAAAATTAACATGGATGGACTACAGCGGCTATCCTGAATACGAGCAACTGTACCCTCCGTTTGAACATGGCGTCAGCATTATAGATCTCATCTTCAATGTCGGGGATGACGCTTCGAAATACATGAAGAACTTTTAACAATGGACCTTCCAACTGTTGCAGCGATGTTCTGGACATAACGAGATATGAAGGAATTTCACCGGCTAGCTGTTAAAACGAAAAGAACATGAAGTACGAATAGGGATATTGTGATGAAACTTTCAGATTACGTCATGAATTTTCTTTTCGAAAGAAAGATCGCGCATATCTTCGGTTATCAGGGAGGATCCATCACCCATTTGATCGACTCACTTCATAAGGTCAAGGGCCTGACTTACATTCAGAACTATCACGAACAGGCCTCCGCCTTCTGTGCCGATGCATACGCAAGGGTAACCGGAGGCGTCGGTGTCGCCATCGCTACGAGCGGCCCAGGAGCAACCAACCTGATTACGGGGATCGCCAATGCCTTTTTTGATTCCGTACCATGCCTTTTTATCACAGGGCAGGTGAGTACGCACGCGATTAAGACGAAGCCGGCCATTCGCCAGCAGGGCTTTCAAGAAACCGACATTGTTTCGATTGTCAAACCGATTACAAAGTTCGCAGAAACTGTATTGAAACCTGAAAAGATTCGCTTTTGTCTGGAAAAGGCCTTTTATCGTGCTCAGTCGGGGCGTCCGGGTTCCGTTTTAATCGATATCCCTCACAACGTGCAGGCCAGCGAGGTTGACCCTCAAGCGTTGCAGAGCTTTTATGATTCCGATGAATATGCAGCGGAAATGAAAAGGCAGCTGCAGCCGGACTATAACGCCGTCAGACAGATCGTCGCTATGCTAGCCGAAGCCAAAAGACCGGTGATCTTGGCCGGCGGAGGGATGGCCTCGGTCAGAGGAAAAGGAATATTCCAAACCTTCGTTCATAACTGCGATCTACCCGTGGTCGGTTCGCTGAGGGGGTTGGATGCTCTCAGCCATGATGATGAGCATTTCTGCGGGTTTATCGGTTCATACGGCAACCGTTATGCCAACTTTGCCGTGGCGAAGTCGGATCTTCTGCTGGTCTTGGGTTCAAGGCTGGATGAGCGGCAGACAGGTGACGACAGGAGCCTTTTTGCAAGAGGCGCACGGATCGTTCATGTCGATATTGATCCGGATGTACTGGGCTATAGCGTCCATGAAACCATCAGCGTCTGTTGCGATATCGAATCGTTCCTGAATGCATTGATGGCCAAAATAGGCGCTAGACGCTTTAATAACAAAGCATGGCTGGCTCACATTCATCAGTGGAAGGCAAAATATTCCTCCTACTCAGTCCATGCTCACGCCACGGATATTGACCCCAATGAATTCCTGCACGAATTGAGCAAGAAAGTATCCGGCAATGCGATGGTGTGCGCAGACGTCGGGCAAAACCAGATGTGGGTCGCTCAGTCTTTTTATCTCTCCGGTGATAAACAGCTCCTGTGTTCAAGCGGTCACGGCGCTATGGGATACTCCCTGCCGGCGGGGATTGGCGCCCATTTTGCGTCGCCCGACCGACAGATGATCTGCGTGATGGGAGACGGCGGCATTCAGATAAACCTGCAGGAACTTCAGACCATATCCCGTGAAAGAATTCCCGTTAAGATATTCGTTATGAATAACCATTCGCTGGGAATGGTTCGGGGGTATCACGAGAAATATTTCAATAACCGATGCTTCGGGACGGTCGAGGGCTATTCCAACCCGGACTTTCAAAGACTTGCGCTCGCGTTCAATATTCCGTATACGAGAATTTGTGCACGCGAGGACTTCAATAGACTTGACTGCGGACTCGACAGTGACCGCCCTCATCTTTATGAAGTTGTGCTGTCTCCGACGACTCAGGTTGTTCCTGAGCCCGCTCCAAGACGAGCGGTGGAAGACCAGCTACCCCTGCTGGACAGAGAAGAGTTCAATCGTCTTTTTGAATTGGACGGCTCCGTAGCGAAAGATGAAAAGATATAATGTATTGGTGACAGGCGTCGGCGCGATCATAGGTTACGGGATCGTTCGCTCTCTGAGACAGTGCCGGTATGATGTCCATATCATCGGTATGGATGTTTATCCGGACGCCGTCGGCCAGCGATGGTGTGATGCCTTTCTCCGCTCCATTTGGGCCTCCGACGCCGGATATTGCGACTTTCTCGCCGAAGTGATCGACAAGTACAAGATCGATCTCGTCTTTTTCGGCGTTGAACAGGAGATCCATAGACTCTACGATGACTGGGATGCCTTCAGGGGCGACTTCAAGAGGCTCATCTTGAACGACAGAGCGCTGATTGGAATATCCAAGGACAAATGGCAGCTGTATGAGTATTTGACCGCGAATAAGTTCAAAGCGATAAAAACCCTGACGACAGGTGAATATGAAGCCGTCGCCGACATTTTGGGCGTGCCTTGTTTGGTAAAGCCCAGATGTTCAACGGCCTCAAAGGGCATCACGATCATCCGTTCCCGGGAAGATTTTTATTACTGGAAGAACAAACTGGGCAAAGACTTTATGGTGCAGGAAATTGTCGGTGATGACGAGCATGAATACACGGTCGGCGTTTTTGGATTGGGAGACGGTTCGATGTCCCAATCCATCGCTTTCTCGCGAAAACTGAGCAGAGAAGGTTCGACCGCCAAGGCGCAGACGGTGAATATTTCGGAGCTCGACGAGGAAGTGACGCGATTGACGGCGTTGTTCAAGCCCATTGGCCCAACGAACTTTCAGGTCAGACGGCATCAGGGGGATTATCTCCTTTTGGAGGTAAATCCGCGGTTTTCATCTTCGCTCTCCCTGAGAACTGCGTTCGGCTTCAATGAGCCGGAGATGTGCATCGAGTATTTTGGGGAACAAATAAAGCCGCGTCCCGCCGTGATCACTCAGGGGAAGGCCGTTCGATATATCGAAGACATCGTGATCCAAGCATGATGGCCATCATTTCCGACATCCACGGCAACTACCCGGCCCTGCAGGCGGTCATGGCTGACATTGACAAAAGCGGCTGCGAGAAAATCATCTCGCTAGGTGATGTTGCCGGATATTACTGCCAGATCAATGAATGCATCCAACTGCTCAGGCAAAAAAGCGTTCCGAATATCATGGGGAACCACGATTATTACCTTGCATACGATCAGCCCTGTCCGCGTTCGAACGCTGCAAACATTTTACTGGCATACCAGCGTGCGCACATTGTGCCGGATCATTTGAAATGGCTCAGGGACTCAACACGGATGATGGAGTGTAACGGACTGTCGTTTGTTCACGGCGGCTGGAAGGATCCCCTAGATGAGTATCTTACGGACGTCAGCGAAAACTATTTCCGGAATCAGCTTGCAACCTTTTTTTTTTCCGGGCATACGCACATTCAGTCGCTGAGTCTCTTGGGCAGAATCTGCCACTGCAACCCGGGATCCGTGGGACAGCCCAGGGACGATGATCCGAGGGCAGCCTTCGCCCTTTTTGACGGGAAATCTGTCTATCTGAGAAGGGTTAAATATGATATCGACCGAGTGGCTGCCGCCATGAAAGAGTGTGGTTTCGACCGTTATTTCTACGGAGGATTGTATAGCGGTCGCAAAATAGGTGCGCAGCGAAACGGCAGTGATCAAAGTAAGGGGTGAGAAGAAGAATGAAGTGGAAAAAACTGGGGCGAGTCTATTGCCCGTCTACTGAAGATGTATACAGCCATGCGATGTTTCCCGTCGTTGATGTGCTGAATGACACTAAAGGGCTCATCCGCATTTATTACACGCACCGGGATAAAACCAACTATGGATTCCCCACATACATGGATGCGCTCATATTAGACAACAAATTTTCTATTTTATATAATCACCATGAGCCGATTATCGAAAAAGCCGCATTGGGCAATTTCGACGACAGCGGTGTCAATTTGACCTCGATCGTGAAGATAAACGGGAAGAGGCGTTTTTACTACTACGGCTGGAACCTTGGCGTAACGGTGCCGTTCAGAAATTCGATCGGAGCCGCGGAAGAAGCTGAAGACGGGATCACGCTGAGACGCATATTCCCGGGACCCATGATGGACCGATCGAAAGAATTTCCAAATCTTTGTGCGACGCCATACGTCATGCATGAAGAAAATAATTTCAAAATGTGGTTTGCATCGGGCGAACCCTGGATATGGATTGACGGCAAGCCGGCGGTAGCATGCCACATCGGTTATGCCGAATCCGAAGATGGGCTGGAGTGGCGACGCGAGAAGGTCCCGGCGGTCGGCCACGTGGAGAAAGACCATGTCGTGTCCACGCCTTGCGTATTGAAGGAAAATGGCGTTTATAAAATGTGGTATTCATACCGTGGGGGAAAATACCGAATCGGATATGCCGAATCCACCGATGGAAAGTCCTTCACACGGATGGATGATCGGGTAGGAATAGGCGTGTCGGAAAACGGTTGGGATTCCGACATGCTTTGTTATCCCTGTGTGTTTGACCTCTGGGGTATGAGATATCTGCTCTACTGCGGGAATGAATATGGCAAGACAGGACTCGGCTTGGCCGTCTTGGTTGAGGGATGATCTTTCATGAAACTTTCCATTGTAACCACCCTGTATAAGTCGGCACCTTTTATAGACGAATTCGTGCGTCGCGTCACTGCAGAATCAAATAAAATTACGGATGATTATGAGATTATCATGGTCGATGACGGTTCACCGGACAACTCTCTCGTTACCGCCCTCGAAATCCAGAAATCAGATCCGCATCTGCGTATCATCGAACTATCACGCAATTTCGGACATCACAAGGCCATGATGACCGGTCTCGAGCATGCCAGGGGTGATCTCGTTTTTCTCATCGATGTTGATCTCGAAGAACCCCCGGAATTAATGGCTCGCTTTCAGGAAGAAATGAACAGGGGCAACTGGGATGTCGTCTACGGTATTCAGAAGGAACGCAAGGGAGGCTTCATCAAGAAATTCGGGGGAAGATTTGGCTGGTGGCTGATTCAGCTGCTCGTCCCCGTTGAATTTCCCCACAACCTATCCACGGTCAGGTTGATGCGCTCAGCCTATGTAAGCCAACTGATCCGGCACAAGGAGCACATGACAGCCATCGCTGGATTATGGGTACTGACGGGCTTTCATCAAAAAGGGATTTTGTTCGACAAGACGTCGCGCGGGCAATCATCCTACACCTTCTCCACACGGCTGAGATCGCTTCTCGATTCCGTTACATCGTTCAGTCAAGTTCCTCTCTACGGCGTCTTTTTCCTCGGTTTGGCGATTTTTTTCATATCGGCTCTTGTGACCTTCGCCCTGATCATTAGACGTTTTGCCGGACATGTCCTAGAAGGCTGGGTTTCCGTGATGGTTTCGGTTTGGAGTCTCGGCGGATTGATCTTACTTTGCTTCGGGCTTGTCGGTCTATACATTTCACGCATCTTCATAGAAACCAAGAATAGGCCTTATGTTATTATTCGGAATGTCTACGAAACTCATCATCGCCAACCGGGGGGATGAGATCGGTGCTGGACACGCTGCACTATCTCGTATTTGGCAATTATTCTGAATCAAAATGGACACGGCCATGTCGATTAGTCATCAATATGCTTCTCGGTACAACAACGACAAAGCAAATGCCGTTTATCCGGTCGAATTCGTCGTTCGGGCTTTTCTGGGGACTTATCCGAATCTTCACATGCCGCGGGATCACTACGAAGGCTGTCGAATTCTCGATCTCGGGTATGGCGACGGACGAAACATGCCGTTACTCCACAACCTGGGGATGAAGATTCATGGAGTGGAAATCTCAGAAGACATCAACCGGCATGTCCAGAAGCGGATGAAGGGATTGGGAATCCATACCGAATTGAAAGTAGGAACGAATGCCCACATCCCATATGCAAGCGCTTATTTCCAGTATGTGCTTTCCTGTCATTCCTGTTATTACGTCGAGCCCGGTGATCAATTTCACACGAATCTAGCTGAAATAGCTCGCGTTCTAGAACCGGGCGGATACCTCATAGCATCTTTGCCGATGGTGGGTTCATACATCCTCAGAAACGCCAAATTTCTCAGTGATGGCCACTATGAGATCACGAGGGATCCGTACGGGCTAAGGAACGGTACCGTGTTTCGTGTCTTTCGCTCCAAGCAGGAGATACGAAAAGTATTCTCACAGTTTTTTTGTAATTTAGAGATTGGGTACTGCAACGACCTATTCTGGGGAATTCATCAGAAGGTATGGATCATGGTATGCCGCAAAAAAGAAGACATGGCATAGCCTTTGGGGAAAAGAGAAATAAAGGCCGCGTGCCGGTTTCGTATCGCCCTTTGAAGGCTTTGGCTCGGAATGGATTTGAATTTTGAAAGGGCCTAAAGAGTTCATTCGCTACGCGGTAGTCGGTGCTACGACAAACGTTTTCGGATTTCTTCTCTACGTTTTGTTCACAAGCCTTGGCGTAAGCCCCGTAATGACCATCAGCATTTTCTACCCCGTTCACATCGGGACAGCCTTTTATCTAAATAAAAAATGGTCATTCAACCATAAGGGGCAACTCTCCACGTCGGCTTTCAGATATGTGACTGCCTATGCGGGATGCTATGCATTGAATGTGGCCATACTCAAACTCTTCAGTGACTATCTGGACTATTCTCATCTGGTTGTTCAGGCAATTGCAGTAGTACTCATTGCGCTGTTGCTTTTTCTGACACAAAAATACTGGATTTTCAGAGTGCAGGAAAGCGCATTTACGCATTTGAAGGAATTATGAAAAGGTGTCTGAATTGCACTCGGCTCTTTGAAAATGCCGAGTGGCATTGTCCTGACTGCTTTTGGCAACCAGAGAGAAACGGTCTTGTGCCGCTTTTCTCCCCGCAACTGGCGCAGAGCAACAGCGGTTTCAAGGCCTCCTATTTTTCCCCTCTGGCGGCAATGGAGGCGGGCCATTTCTGGTTTCGTGCACGGAACGCCCTGATCATTTGGGCCCTTGGAAAATACGGGGCAGATGTCCTGTCATTCATGGAAATTGGATGCGGAACAGGATTTGTGCTGCAGGGTATCTCAAGCCAATTCCCAGAAATGCATCTTGTCGCCAGCGAGATCTATTCCGAAGGCCTTGCCTTCGCGGCCGATCGAGTGCCAATTGTCGAATTCATGCAGATGGATGCACGGAACATCCCCTTTGTTGATGAATTTGACGCCATCGGGGCTTTTGACGTGCTCGAACACATCAATGAGGACGAGGTAGCACTGAATCAAATGTTCCGGGCCTTGAAACCTCGCGGACTGCTGTTGCTCACGGTGCCACAGCACGACTGGCTTTGGAGCGAAGTCGATAATTACGCTTGCCATGTCCGACGTTACAGCGCGCATGCACTGCATGATAAGGTTACGTGTGCAGGTTTTAGCATTCTGAGAAGCACTTCCTTTGTCACCACCCTGTTGCCCCTGATGTTTATCTCCCGACTGCTACAGCGGGACAAGGGAAAACACTTTGAACCGCATGAAGAATTGCACGTCAATCCATTAGTAAACCGTATTCTTGAAGGATTTCTGCGTCTGGAGCTGTGGTTTATTCAGAGAGGTGTCTCTTTCCCCGTTGGCGGATCGCGGCTGCTGGTTGCGGCAAAGGTTGCAAAGATAGATTCAAAAGACTGAGAGGCCAAGCATGGAATATCTACCCTTCAACAAGCCCTTCATTGCCGGCAAGGAGCTTTTTTATATTGCCCAAGCCGTTCTGAAACTTCATCTTTCAGGTGACGGACCTCATACGAAAGGTTGTCACGAATGGCTCCAAAACAAGTTGCGTTGCCAAAGAGCACTTCTCACGCATTCCTGTACGGCTTCTTTGGAGATGGCTGGAATCCTATGCGATATAAAAGACGGGGACGAAGTGATTATGCCTTCTTTTACATTTGTATCCACCGCAAACGCTTTTGTCTTGCGAGGTGGGGTACCCGTTTTCGTGGACATTCGCGAGGACACACTCAATGTTAATGAACGGCTTATCGAAGATGCAATCACATCACGCACAAAAGCGATTGTGCCCGTCCATTACGCAGGTGTGCCCTGCGAAATGGACACCATCATGAATATGGCGGATAAATATAATCTGTTCATCATTGAGGATGCCGCACAGGCCCTTCTCTCATCTTATAAAGGTCGCTACCTTGGCACCATCGGTCATCTCGGATGTCTGAGTTTTCACGAAACGAAGAATATCATAAGCGGAGAGGGCGGCGCACTGCTTGTAAATGATAATCGATTTACAGGCAGGTCTGAAATCATCCGGGAAAAGGGGACGAATCGGAGCAAGTTTTTCCGCGGGGAGATCGACAAGTATACCTGGGTTGATATAGGTTCCTCCTATCTACCCAGCGAATTGGTTGGTGCCTTTTTATTAGCCCAACTCGAGCAAGCCGAGAAGATCATAGCAGCACGATGCGAAATCTATGCGCAGTATTTCAATCTACTGCATCCATTACAAGAAAGAGGGATCATCCGTTTGCCCTATCTGGACAGTGAATGTGTGAACAACGGACATATTTTTTACATCATTACGGCTGACATAGAGGAGAGGACTCGCCTCATCAAGCACTTAGAGAAGGGGGGGATTAATGCTGTCTTTCACTATGTGCCGCTTCATTCCTCCCCGGCGGGCTTAAAATATTGCCGCACAAATGGCGAAATGGTAGTCACGGACGCAATAAGCGATAGACTACTAAGATTACCGATGTATTTCGGCATGACCAATAAAGACGTTGAGAGGGTCGTATCCACCATTTCCGATTTTTACAGAATCTCTTGAAACATAAATTGATCTCATCCGATGATCATCTGAAGCCCGTTTTCACATCCACAGTGCCACGTCTTGTTCTTCTTGACCAATCACCTGTATACAGAAGATCGTTTCTTCATGACCGGAAATGTCGACGCTCGGTCTCCCTGTGCTGGAGGGGTAAATGAAAAAAGGCACATTCATTTGGTTTATAATGATATGCATCCCTTTAATTCTGTTAACATATGATGTTTTAGGAAAAAAAGAATCAAATAAATATTTAGAATCTGAAAAGAGGGAGCATACGTCAAAAGACACAAAGAATCAATTATTGAGTCGTCACAATACTCTGGAACTACCATCCGATATACTGAACAAAAAACAATATTACACATACACCTATGGCCTACAAACGTACTTGATGCATCAAAATAAAGAACCCATTTTATTCAAGGGGTTCTTACAAGACATCACAAAGGAGGGGAATAATTTTATAGCTCATTTTAGGCTCCATGAAAAAAGACATAGGCAGGGACTTAACTTTCATCTCAAATGTAAAGATGAGTATGTCAATTCAATACTTGAACATTATTTAGAAGAAAGAGCAAAGCATGACCGAGAAGAATACTGGGTGGTTTGCCGAGTAACAGAGGTAAATAAAATCTCAACAGATAACGAACATTTGTATTCGATTAAAGGTGAAGTAATTGAGATGCTCAAAATATAATTATCATGAATGTAGTCATCAATAGAGCCGTCTGCCAATCGACGAAAGCAGACTGTTTATGAAGAAATGATTAAAATGAAAAAGGTAATTAGTCCCGTTTTGGCACCAGATCGCACAAGTACGTAGCTACCTGGTCGAAGAGATCCTCGTGCCGGTTATTATACCGGAACTCCAGTTCTTTGAGATACAGAGGGAAGTAGTTCTTGGAGACGCCATGGTGTTTAATCAGTCTCTCCTTGGCCCAACTCCAGAACCCCTCCAGGCCGTTGATGTAGACCTTGCCCGACGAGAAGTACTTCTGGTGGTCCACCTTCAGATGTCGGTAGCCGCAGAACATGAGGCTGTTGTAGCTGCCGAACTTGTCCGTATAGACCACGCTGCCTCGACGGACCTTCTTGATGGTAAGCGTAAGCAGCGTAGCGGCCGAGACATCCGGGACGACGCTGACATGAACCCGGCCTTCTCGCTCCAGGATGCCGAACACAGGCACTTTGCCGGCTGCGCCACGGCCTCGATTGCCTTTGCGTCGGCCTCCGAAGTAGGCCTCATCGAGCTCGATCTCGCCACCCAGCAGGGTCGTGGCATCCTCAGCGTGGCTCAGGATGGCCATCCGGATCGCATTGACAGCCCCGTAGACGGCCCGATAGGACAGGCCCAACTGCAGGGACATCTTGCGGACCGAGACCTCTAATTCAAAGAGCTTGATCAGGGAGAGCCACTGCACGGCACTCAAGCGGCCCCGGTTAATCCACCGTCCGGAGAAGTCCTGGAAGGTGTACTCGCATCGCGAGCAACGGTATCGTCCCTCTTGTAATTTATAGAGCTTTCGGCAGCGGCAGCGAGGGCAAAAGCGCTGATGGTTTTTGAAGCATTTTCCCAGCAGGTATTTTCGGGCTCTCGCTTCGCTGGAAATCAGCTTGTAGTAAGTGTCTAAGTCCATGCGGCACCCTTAACACAGGTGCCAGAACGGGATCAATTACCATGAAAAATATCAATTCAAGTTTCATCCCGTTCTTAGTGGCATGTACGTGCTTTCTCGGTTTATATGAGATTTATGCAAGGCCGGGGTGGGTTGATTCTGCAATGTACCTTGGTTATGCTATGAATCTCAACCTATACGATGTTCATGAGTTCCTGCAGCATAACTATCAGGGATCAAGGCTTGGATATATAGCACCGCTTCATTTCCTTATGGAGAATCTCGGTACTTTTGAAGGAAGATTGACTTATGTTGTTTTTCTATACAGCTCCTATGTATTCTCCGTGATGATAATGGCGAAGTATTTTCTAAATACAACGATTGAAAGGATGTTAGTATGCTTTATTTTCATATTGAACCCTGGATTTTCTTCGTCCGTCTTCTATGGAGGTGCCGATGGTCCTGCGGCTGTGCAGTTATTATTGGCTGTATCCTTTTTGACATGTGCAATATATTCTGATGGGCAAATTAAGAAAAACGCACTCGCTACACTTTCAGGATTATTTTTAATCCTTAGTGTTTCATCTCATATATTTGCCGCTATACCATGTATTTTAATTTTCCCAATGTTGTTTTATCATTTTAGTGCTAAAAGGCTTATTCTTCCTCTGGTATTTGGGATATCGTCTACGCTATACATACTTAATGTTATTGGCTATCAATTTGGTTTGGATGAGTTCTATTTATCATACAGCATTCCATGGGCAAAGACTTCGCTCTTTGATAGTAGAGGAGTAAAATTAGTTGATCCACTAGGCCATCGGATCAGAAATGCAGTATTTTGGATACCGATAGTTATGACAATATTATCATTTCGGTATTTTGTTCCAAAGCTCCCTTCACGTGAGGACAAGAATTATTTTCTGATATTGATGGCATTTATTAATATCTTTGGACCAATAATTACATATTCACTATATGACATCCTTACGAAGGGAAATACAATTGTAACCCCTGCATACTTCAATATCATTTACCCGTCATTTGTTTTTGGATTGGTCTGCCTGGTATCGCTAAACATTAAGACTTTTGGTGGCGATGTATCCAACAACTCAGTAAAAGACATGAAGCGAAAAAGGTATTCTTTAATTTCAATTTTGTTGGCAAGTGTATTTTTTAATTTCACTTCGAATCACAATCAAAGTGCACTTTCCTACAATAATGTTAATTCAGAAAGCTTTTTTCGCTCCGAGATTGCCTTCATGGAGAGGATCAAATCCGGGGAGTTAGATACCAAAAAAGCGAAATTTATTTTCATAGGTATGGGTGTTGAGGATGAGGGTAATCCGCGGGTTTATAGAGATTATTGGAAGCATGCACCTCGCCATCAGGATTATTTAGATTCTTTGGTTGGCTTGTTGCTCTGGGATCGGTCAATTTTATTAAGGCTGTTGCCTGAAGACGATTTTAAGATACGTTCACTCAATTCGCATAAAAATACACCGTTAGTTATTCTAGGTCGAAACAAGAATGAAGTTCAACGATTGGCGGGGGCATTTCAGAGATTCCTTAGTGGTTATACTTCGGCGAACGCCGAATGTTACGATGACAAATACTATCCGTGGTGTTTTATTCATTTTGAATATCGTAAGCAATTGAAGGATGGGCTTCAGATCCGAGATTGACGGAATGTGTTCTTTCCGACAATTTCAAACTATTCTTAATTTTTGTGGATCAATCCCCTTACGGCAAACGAACAGAATAGTCGAAGATGAATATCGCGTTGATCCGGCAACGATACACCGATTTTGGGGGAGCCGAACGATACGTAGCCGGTCTGGCGGATCGGCTCACCCGCCTCGGGCACGACATCCATGTCTTCGCCGCATCCTGGCGCATTTCCCCGTCAGGGGGAGCCCGGGAATCCGCCCACCCCGGCCTCACATTTCACAGGGTGCCGACGCTGCGGGGGACTTCCTTTCTCGGGATCTTGAGCTTCGCGCTGAATTCCAGGAGGCTCCTGAGACGGGAAGCATTCGACGTCATACACAGTTTCGAGAGAACCCTCTATCAGGACGTTTTCCGGGCGGGTGACGGCTGCCACCGGGAGTGGCTCGAGCGCAGGGAGAGGATTGACCCTTGGTTTAAGAAATATCTCCACCCGATCAACCCTCTTCACCGGACGATCCTCTCCATCGAGTCGCGGATTTTCTCGGAGGAGGGCTGCAGGATGATCATCGCCAATTCCAGGCGTGGAAAGGATGAGATCATTCGGCATTACGGGTTCCCGCCTGAAAGGATCCGGGTTCTCTACAATCCCGTCGACGCTGAGCGGTTTACGCGTCTGGACCGGCCATCGGCGAGACATGACGTGAGGACCGCGCTGGGGATTTCCCCCGCAGACCCCGTCTTTCTCTTCGTCGGTTCCGGCTTCTCCCGCAAGGGCCTATCGCCCGCTATCGCCGCGGCGTCGAAAATCCGCCGGCCCTGGCACTTCATCGTCATCGGTGCCGACCGAACAACCGCCTATGAAAAGGAAACCGCCAGGCTCGGCATCCGATCGTCCGTCCACTTTCTTGGCCCCATCGCTGATGTGGAGAAGTACTATCTGGCCGCCGACCTCTTTCTGTTCCCGACGATCTACGAACCCTTCAGCAACGCCTGCATGGAGGCGATGGCGGCGGGCCTTCCCATCGTCACGTCGAGGGTGAACGGGGTTTCCGAGATCGTGGCGGAAGGGACCAACGGGTATATCGTGGAAGATCCCTTGAATGCCGATGAAATCCGCAATCAGGCCGAGAAAGCGATGAGTTTGAGCCCGGAGAGCGTCATGAGCTACAACCGCAATTACCTGACCCGGTTTTCCTGGGAAGACCATACCAGGCAAATCCTGGAAATATATCTGGATGTGGCGGAGAAGAAACGAAGCGATGGCTGACACCTTCCATCGCATTCTGGTCATCAAGCTGAGGTTCCTCGGCGACGTGATCGTTACAACACCCGTGTTCGGGGCCCTGAGGGACCGTTATCCGGGATCATACCTCGCCGCAGCCGTGAACAAGGGGACGGAAATCATGCTGACCGACCACCCGGCCATCGACGAGATCTTCACGGTCGAGCGCGGCGGGAATGTCCTCAGGGACCTGATGCTGCAGCTTCGCCTGATCCGTGATCTCCGCAAGAGACGGTTTGATCTCGCAATCGAACTCACCCGGAATGACCGGGGCGCCATTCTTTCCTTCCTGAGCGGGGCAAAGAGAAGAATCGGGCTCGAGGCGTTCAAAAGGAAGCGAATCGATCGTCACCTCCTCTTCACGGATTTGATCCCCTCCGTGGTCGGGGAGCACATGGTCGATCGACACCTGCGCACGATCGAGCATCTCGGTATTGTTCCCCTCGAGCGCGAGCCCGCCCTTTACTTCCGGCCGGAAGACGAGTTGTCCTGCCGCCGTATCGTCGAATCACAGGGACTCTCCTGGGATACCCCGTTCGTCGTACTTCACCCCATACACCGCACCGGGTTCAGGGCCTGGCGGAAAGATGGGTACGCCTTGCTTTGCGACGAACTCGACCACCGGTATGGGATGCAAACGATCCTAGTCTGCGCGAAAGACCCCGTCGAAACCGGGTATGTGGACGGTATTGTCGCCCTCTGCGGGAGAAAACCCGTCCACCTCGGCGGCAAACTGACTGTGAAGGAACTTCTAGCGCTGATCAAACGGGCCCGCCTTTTCATTGGAATCGATTCGGGCCCCATGCACATGGCAACGGGCGTGAAGACACCGGTGCTCGCCATCTTCGGCCCGCAGAGAAAGGATCTCTGGGGTCCCTATGGAAAGGCGCACACCGTCATCCAGAAGACATGGGATTGCGTGCCCTGCACGCTGCGGGGATGCCGCGACGACAGCCGGTACAGCCGCTGCCTCGATGAGCTCACGACGGAGGAGGTGTTCGCTGCGGTGGAGGAAAAGATGAAACAGATCGGCGTTCCCGACAAGGCGCCGTCCTTCGGGGGTTGAGAACCCATGGCGGGTCAGACCGTTCTCTTCTGCGGCCCCATCGACAACCCCCGCAACTCGGGCCGCTACATGATCGCCGCAATGCGGCAGTTGGGTTTCCGTGTCATCGGATATGACTACAGGGCGCAGGCGGATATCGAAGCGGACATTCTCGGCATCATCGACCGGGAAAAACCGGACTGCGTCTTCACCCTGAAGGGGGAGCGGCTCTCCCCCACCCTCATGAAACGCATCCGTCGCTCGGGATGCAGGACGATCCTGTGGATCACGACGAGCCTCCTGGAGGACTGGATGGTCCCCTTCGCCCGGTCCCACGATTATGTCGTCACCAACGTGGAGGAACAGATCGAATACTTCCGGGGGAGAGGCGTCCGCAATATTACGTGGGTTCCTCAGGGGTTCGACCCCTCGTTTTTCGGCATCGAACGCGGCAAGACGGATGATGACGGCAAGCCCTGCACCGATGTCGCCATGATTGGTTCCATGGGCCAACCCAACTACAAGAGACGATGCGAGATGGTCATCCTACTCCGGCGCGCGGGCATCGACGTCAAATGGTGGGGCCCCCGTCTCGCCCGTGAAGTTCGGAACATCCCTTACTTTTTGGGTGGTGTTCACCGCGCTTGGGCTGGCCGGGAGGTATACATGAAGGATTTCGCTGACGTCATCCGCCATACCCGGATTTTCATCGGACAGGATGCCGACAGATCGATGGAGGGGCGCTCCTTGAGCAACCGCGTCTTTGCCGTCCTCGGCTGCGGTGGGTTCTACCTGTGCCGCAGGACACAGGGGGTCGAGTCGCTTTTCAACGTCGGCAGCGAACTGGCGGTATTCGACAACAAGGTGGACATGCTGGACAAGATCCATTACTATCTGAGCCACGCAGAGGAGAGAAAACAGATTGCCCTCGAGGGACAAAAAAAAGTGCTCTCCCACTACACCTACAAACAGCAGATGGAGAAGATTTTCCTCTGGGCAGGCGTAATGAAACGGGAACAGGAATGAAACCGGCAGGGATCAAAGACTACGACACATACTGGAACGACAGAATCCGCCGGGGCCACTTCGATTTCACGGACGTTCACCGGAAAATCATCGAGACCGCCAAAGAGGCTCTTGGGCCCGCGAAGGCCCGCGTCCTCGATTGCGGCGTAGGCCCCGGGCACGTGTTCAAGGCTCTCTCGGAACATTACGAGACCCACGGCATCGAGATCTCCGACAAGGCCTTCGACCTCTACGCATTCGACACCTCCCGCATCCGCGTATGGGATCTCAATCGAGGCCTTCCGGACTACGATCGTCCGATGGATCTGATCATCGCGAGCCGGATCATCCATCACCTGGCGGACCCGGCCGGGTTTGTGAGGGCAGTATGGCGCACCTTGGGCCATCATGGATGGTTCGTGGGTGTCATCCCGAACATCTTCTACTACCACCACCGCCTTAAATTTCTCTTCGGAACATTCCCGCCCATATCGATCGCTCATGTCAACTTTCAAACGGGACCGGACTTCGAGCGGATGGTGTGCGCAGAGGGGTTCAGGCTCCACCGGCTGACCACCCCTAAAAAGACGATCCGGGCGGCGTTGTGGCCAACGGTCTTCAGTCAGGACCTCATCTATGTCTTCCGGAAGTGACTCCCGCCCCCTCTTCGAACGCCTAGCGCCCTATCGGCTCCCCTCCGTCCACAGCAACTTCGCATACCGAGTTCCACTGAACGGCCGGTGGGTTTTCCTGAAGATCTACGGCCCCAAGACGCCGCGCCTGAAGTACGAGTTCAGGCGGTTCCTGGGACGGATAGGAATGAGGCAGCCTGTGGAGTACCGCACGCCCATGGCCCGGAAGGCCTTTGAGGAAGAAACCCTCAGGCGTTGGAAGGCAAAGGGGTTCCCCGTCCCCGACGTGCTGGACACGCCCTACCCAGAATGGTCGGCGCTTCCTCACCTCACCACGACGTTCATCGAGGGTGTCACGCTGCGGGAGCGGCTCAGCGGCGGCCGACTGTCCCCCGAAGACAAGGGGCGGCTGCTGTTTCTCCTGTTCGAAGAAGTCAACCGGAGGCATGAAGAGGCTCTGGCCGTCAACGACCGCTTGCTATTCCACGTCGATGCCAACACGCGAAACATCCTTTGTGCAGATGACGGCATGATCTACCACGTGGATTTCGAGATGGGCCGCCCCTGGGAACCGGCAATCGCCTGCGCAGCGAGGGAAATCACGAAGCTGCTCACAACGGCCGCTGAAGACATGCCCTTGACCGAGCAAAAGGACCTCTACCATGCTTTTCAGCGCGCATACCGCCATGAGGATGTCCGACGATTTATCGGCAAGAGCGTCTATGGCCGTCCCTTTCAGGGACTCCACCGCTGGATGGACAGGCGCAAAAAGGGGAAAAATCCCCGGGTTGTGACGCTGTACGATATCCTTGATCGCCTTCCGCCGGATGTGATTTCTCTATGAAGTTCGCCGCCTCGCTTTTTTGCCCCCTCGATTTCTGGATTCTCCTCGAAGTTGGGCTTCGCGACAGGGAAATACCGCCGATGCACCATTGGAAGCATGCCTTCGGCAAATCGGACTTCGTCCAGAGACATTCGGATCTTTCAATCCTCCGCGGCGAGCCTTCAGGGCGGGAGATCCTCGTGAAAAAAATAAGGTGCCAGGTCGCCGCGGATTACACCCGCCGCTATCTCGGGCGATCCCAGGCATCCAGGGAGTATCACGCTTCAAGACTTCTTCATTCCATCGGCGTCCGGTGCCCGGAGCCCCTAGCCTACGGCATCAACCTTTTGCCTTTCGGGCCCTACGAATCGCTTTTTTTCTGCGAGTATCTGTCCCGCTACGTGAACGCCACGACGTTTCTCGAGCAGAACGCCGATGCGACGATGCGGCGCGATCTCATCGAGGCGGCGGCCAGAGATCTGGCCAGGATTCACGCCCGGGGATATTTCCACAAGGACAGCCATTTCGGCAACATCCTGTGCGATCCGTCAAACCCGGGAGTGATAGCCTGGATCGATAACGACTTGAAAAAAGCAGGTACGATCGGCCCGGAGGACGAAGGCCTTGCATTCGAGCGTTTCGGCAAAGCCATTCGGAGAAAGATCGTGAACGCAGACGAATGGGAACTGTTCCGAAAAAAATACGTTCTGGAATTGCGGTCATTTCCCGATGACAAAAGGGGCGAACGTTGAAGGCCCTTCTAACGCTGCGGTACACAGGAACCGCTGTCTCGCAAACTCGGGCTGCATGAAAACACGATCGAGGGGAAAAATGGTTTCTGCGATTCATGACCCGCAGGACACCGTATTTGGCCTTCGATTTCGTCAGAGGTGAGAAATGCTCTCGGTAGTCATGGCCGTCAAGAACGAAGAAGACAATATGAACAGAGTATTGGAAAGTATTGCCGGCATCGCGTCCGAGATCATCATTATCGATTCCGGCTCAACGGATCGAACCCTTGAAATCTCAAAGAAATTCAACGCTAAAATCTATTTCAACGCCTGGATCGACTATCCCGTTCAAGTGCAGCACGGAATAGACCTCGCCACACAAGATTATATCCTCGTTCTCGATGCGGACGAACAGGTCTCTGATGAGCTGAGAACTGCGATCGCAGAGGCCATGAAGAAAGGGGGTCATGATTCCTATCAAGTGAATAGAAAGACCTATTACATGGGTAAGTATCTGGATCATGTCTGGCATCCGGAGTGGAGGACGAGGTTATTCAAAAAGGGGGCCTGCCGTTACGAGGGGGATCTCCACGAAACGGTTGTATGCAGCGGAACGAGGGGGCAACTATCGGGGTATCTCTATCATTACTCCTATAGAAATTTAGAGGATCAATTGGACAGGATCAGGCGATATGCCAAGAAATCGGCAGAAATCATGCGGAACCAAGGAAGGCCTTTTCGAATCATCAACCTCATCGGCAATCCGATCTGGGCTTTTCTTAGAGTATTTATCAGAAAGGGGGCTCTAGACGGTCATCGAAGCTATGTCGTGGCCGTCTTCGAATTCATGCAGACATTTCTGAAATATGCCTTTCTGCTGGAGATGGAAATGCAAAAGAAAAAACCCGACAGAGATAGAGACGAGCCCCCCGCACAACGATCGGCATAAGCGTGAAATGACCTTGCGAACTTTGGAAAACAATCCGTATGTTATTGCATCCGATGAAACGGACAGCTTGCCCCCGCAGCAGGAAAGATAACCAATTCCATTGAGAAACCGGAACGCCTTATCTGCAGCGCCTTACAGCCGCATGGCTAGGACCAAGCGGCTGCCTCGAGAGTGTTCTTCAGCAGCATGGCGATCGTCATGGGCCCCACGCCGCCCGGCACGGGCGTGATGTATGACGCCTTCTCGGCCGCCTCGGCAAAGGCCACGTCCCCCACGAGCTTCCCGTCGGGTTTGCGGTTGATCCCCACGTCGATCACCACGGCGCCCTCCTTCACCATGTCCCCCCGAACCATTTCCGCCTTGCCTGCCGCGGCCACCAGGATGTCGGCGCGCCTGGCCACGGCCCCCAGGTCCTTCGTCCGGGTGTGGCAGATCGTCACCGTGGCGTGGCGGTTCAGGAGCATCAGCGCCAGGGGCTTGCCCACGATGTTGCTGCGGCCGACGATGACGGCCTCTTTGCCCTCGATGGCAATCCCGCTGCGGTCGAGCAGTTCGATGACCCCCAGCGGCGTGCAGGCCCGGTGACCCGGACGGCCCGTGAAGAGCCCCCCGATATTGACGGGATGGAACCCGTCGACGTCCTTGCGGGGGTCGATCGTCTCGATGACCACGTCGGGGTTGATGTGCTTCGGCAGGGGCAGTTGAACGAGGATGCCGTGGATCTCGGGGCTTGCGTTGAGCCCCGCGACGATCTCCCGAAGGCGGTCCTCCGTCGTCTCCGCGGGCAGCCGGTATTCCCGCGACAGGAACCCGGCCTCCGCGGCGGCCTTCTCCTTGCGGCCCACGTAGATCTTCGAGGCGGCATCCTCGCCCACGAGGATCACGGCAAGGCCCGGCGTTATCCCTTTTTTCTCTTTTAAGTCAATCGCTTGAGCCTTTACCTCGGCTCTCACGTCCTGAGCGATTCGGTTTCCGTCGATCACTGCAGCCATCGGCGCCTCATCCCTTCATTCTTCCAACATTTCAATATTCCAAGGAGTTTCTGCTTTACCTCAGGCCACCCGAATTGTCAAGGGCCGGGCCTTTCCCGCAGGCCTGTTTCGGCCCGGCAGCTTGGCCGGCGGCCGCCCCTTCGACGGGTTGAAGGCCTGCAGCCCGGCGCCCTCCCGCTGAACGTTTTCACGGCGTCAGAAAGCCCCGGAATGCCCATTTTTTCTGATGTTTTCTGTTGAGAAGTTGACCCCGTTGTGATATGGTTCGCCCGTAAATTTGGGGGGGGATCCGTGGGCCTTATGAACCTTGGGAACATGTTCGAAGATGCCTGCCGCAACTACAAGGACAACAGGGCCCTCGTCTATGAGAATTCACGGATCAGCTACAGCCAGATGGGAAGGGCCGTCAACTCCCTGGCCAACCACCTGAAATCCATCGGCATCGGCAAGGGCGACAAAGTGGCCCTCATGCTGCCCAACACCCCCGAATTCCCCATCACCTACTTCGCCTGCCAGAAGCTGGGCGCCGTGGCCGTGACCCTCAACGTCATGTCCACCGCCTACGAGCTTCACTACCTGCTCGACAACAGCGATGCGAAAGTGCTCGTCACGGCGGCCCAGTCAGCCCGCCGCTTCGAGGAGATCAAGGACAGGCTCGCCACCTGTCGGCACCTCCTGCTGACGGAGGTGGATGAGGGCCCGCTGTCCATGAAGAAGGCCATGGAAGCTGGGCCCTTCGCGTTCGAGGCCTCCGATGCCGGACGGGACGACCCGGCCGTCATGATCTACACCTCGGGGCTCACGGGAAAGCCCCTGGGGGCCGTTCTCACCCACGGCAATCTCGTCTCCCAGTCCCGCCTGCTGGCAGATTTGTTCGACGGCTCGCAGCAGGACACGGGACTGAGCCTCCTGCCCCTGTTTCACTCCTTCGGCGCCGTCGCCAACATGCTCAACCCCATCCTGATGGGCGCCTGCGTCGTGATGCTCGACGCCTTCAGCATCGACAGCATCTTCAAGGCCGTCGAAGCCGAGAAGATCACCTACATGACCGCCGTCCCGCGCGTCTATCTCGGCATGATCCTCCAGGAAGGGACCGAGAAATACGACATGAGCTCCCTGCAGTACTGCGTCACGGGGGGCTCCACCATGCCGCCGGCCTACATGCCCCAGTTCGAGAAAAAATTCAGGGTGCCGATCCGCGAGGGCTACGGCCTCACGGAGGCTTCGCCGGTCTGCTCCGTCACGCGGCTCCACATGGAGCAGAAGCCCGGCTCCATCGGCGTCCCCATCCCGGGCGTCGAAGCCCGCATCGTCGACGACGCCGAGCGGGAGCTGCCCCGCGGCGAGATCGGAGAGCTCATCGTCCGGGGCCCGAACATCATGAAAGGCTACTACAAGGACGAAGAGGCCACGTCCCTGGTACTGCGCAACGGCTGGCTGCACACGGGGGATCTCGCCCTGATCGATGCCGACGGGTACATCTTCCTCAAGGGCCGCAAGAAGCGGATGATCATCACCAGCGGGTTCAACGTCTACCCCCGGGAGGTGGAGATTGTCCTGAACATGCACCCCATCGTGGCGGAGTCGAAGGTGATCGGGAAGTCCGACCTCATGCGCGGAGAGGTCGTCAAGGCGCTCGTCGTGAAGACGGAGGGGGCCTCTGCAGACGAAAAGGCCATCCTGAAGCACTGCAGAACCTACCTGTCCTCGTATAAGATCCCGAGAGAAATCGAGTTCGTTGACCGTTTGAGTTAATCCCGGCTTCCGGCGCCTGACCGAAGGCGCGGGAAGCCGAGAAACCGTCGCGCCGGTATTGCGTCGCGCGACGGGATTGTCCCGTGCCGCCGTCGCGAGGGCGCGGCCGGGGCGGGAGAGGGAAATCAGAAGGGACGGGCGGAACGCCGTGCATCCCTCACAGGAGAAGAGGAGGTAGAGGAAGAGATGGAAAAGGTACCGCAGAAGTTGGACAAGACGAGGGCCGAATACTACAAGGGCGCTCCCATCGCGAAGTTCGGCGAGAGGCCGGCACCCACAACGGGCTTGGGCCGCAAGATCAAGAATCCCCACAAGAGTGCCCGCCAGGTGGTCTGCGTGGAAGCCTGCCGGACTCCCTACGGCGTCTTCGGCGGCGCCCTGAAGGGATTCGACGCCCCGCAGCTGGGCGCGATGGCCATCAAGGAGTGCCTCCGCCGGACGGGCGGCAAGGTGAAGGGCGAGGACGTGGACTACGTCATCATGGGACAGGTCGTCCCGGCGGGCAGCGGGCAGGTTCCCAGCCGCCAGGCCACCCTGCTGGCGGGCCTTCCCGAGTCGGTCCCCTCGATCACGGTCAACAAGGTCTGCTCGTCGGGCATCAAGACGATCGACCTGGCCTGGCAGATGATCATGACGGGCCGCGCCGAGATCGTGATCGCCGGCGGCCAGGAGAGCATGTCGAACTGCCCCTACTCGCTTCCCGACATGCGCTGGGGCAACCGCATGGGCCTGCCGAACGGCCGCGTGGTGGATCTCATGGTCTACGACGGCCTGTGGGACGCCTTCTACAACCGGCACATGGCCATCCACGGCTCCGAGACGGCCGACGAGTTCGGCTACACGCGCCAGGACCAGGACGAGTGGGCCCTGCAGTCCCAGATGCGCGCCGTCGCGGCCATGAAGGCCGGCCGGCTCGACGAGGAGATCTTCCCCGTGGAGATCAAGAAGGGCAAGGACGTCATCGTCTTCGACAAGGACGAGGGACCGCGGCCCGGCACCACCCTGGAAGGCCTCGCCAAGCTTCCGCCCGTGTTCAACCACAAGAGCACCGTCACCGGCCAGCCCGGCGGCGTGACGGCCGGCAACGCCCCGGGCGTCAACGACGGCGGCGACGTGTGCATGCTCATGAGCGCCGAGAAGGCCAAGGCCCTCGGCCTGAAGCCGCTGTTCACGATCCTCGATTACGCCGAGGTCTCCCAGCCCACGAAGGACATCGCCACGGTGCCCGGGCTGTCGATCAAGAAGATTCTCGAGCAGAACGACCTCACGGTCAACGATCTCGAACTCATCGAGATCAACGAGGCCTTCGCGGCGGTGGCCATCATCAGCGCCCGCACGGTCCTCGGGATGAGCAAGGAGGAGATGCTCAAGAAGGTCAACGTCAACGGCAGCGCCATCGCCTACGGCCACCCCATCGGCGCCACGGGCGCCCGCATCCTCATGACGCTCGGCTACGAGCTGAAGCGCAGGGGCGGCGGCATCGGGGTCTGCGGTATTTGCTCGGGGCACGCCCAGGGCGACGCAATGCTCATCAAGGTGGAGAAATAGGGAGAGAGACGGCCCCGGGGGCGGCACATCCTCCGTCCTCCTGCGTTCCATCATGGATTCCCGGCTTGCGCGCCGGTCCCCGGGCCTTTCTTTGACTGAAAAAAGATCAAGGCAACTATTGAGAAAGGAGAGTTGGTAGACATGAAAGAGGCATACATCGTAAGTGGAGCGAGGACGGCCGTCGGCGAATTCGGCGGTTCTTTGAAAGGTGTCTCCGTCGTGGAAATGGGCAGGCTCGTGATCAAGGAGGCGATCGTCCGGGCAGGCCTGAGGCCGGCGATCAACGACTTCATCAAGGGAGCCCGTCCCGCTGCGTTCGGCGACTTCGACATGACGGAGATTCAGAAGAAACACTACAGCTACGACCAGGGGCTGAAGCCCGTCTACTTCGACGAGGTCATCATGGGCAACGTCCTCAACGCCGCCCAGGGACAGAATCCCCCCCGGCAGTCGGCCATTTTCGCGGGGCTCCCCGAGGAGACCAACGTGTTCACCGTCCAGAAGGTGTGCGCCTCCGGGATGAAGGCGATCGCACTGGCGGCCCAGGCCATCATGGCCGGCGAGGCCGACATCATGGTCGCAGGCGGCATGGAGAACATGAGCAACGTCCCCTACGCCCTGGCCGATGCCCGCTGGGGCATGCGGATGAACATGCCCTTCGGCAAGGTGACGGATCTTATGGTGCATGACGGCCTGTGGGAAATCTTCAACGGCTACCACATGGGCTTCACGGCGGAAAACATCGCCGCGAAGATGAAGATCTCGCGCGAGGAGCAGGACCAGCTGGCCTACGAGAGCCATCGCAGGGCCCGCGCGGCCAACGCGAGCGGCGCCGTGGCCGACGAGATCGTCCCCGTCGTGATCCCCCAGAAGAAGGGCGACCCCAAGGTGTTCAAGGTCGACGAGCGGCCTATGGACACGACCCTCGAGAAGATGGCGAAGCTGCCCCCCGTGTTCAACAAGGCCGGATCGGTCACGGCCGGCAACGCCTCGGGGATCAACGACGGCGCGGCCGCCGTCATCGTCGCGAGCGCCGACAAGGTGAAGGAGCTGGGCCTGACCCCCCTGGCCAAGATCAAGGGCTGGTCCTCGGGCGGCCTCGACCCGGCCTACATGGGCCTCG
>Ga0255342_1001012_pt1 | contig 42909 bp, 47 predicted proteins | sample wastewater_treat_3_FD_192416 | JGI IMG/M metagenome (GOLD analysis project Ga0255342, IMG submission 192416) | Wastewater microbial communities from Lulu Island WWTP, Vancouver, Canada - plant14 | ecosystem: Engineered > WWTP > Wastewater > Unclassified | place: Canada: Vancouver, British...
AGCGTCTGCTCGAAAGCTACTCGCTGGCGTTCGCTCGTTTTATCCAGTGTGAGGAAGCCCTCTCGACCTATGGTCTGCTCGGTAAGCACCCGACGACCGGAGGCGTGGTGGCATCGCCGTTCGCATCCCTCAGTCAGTCCTACCAGAAGCAGGCGAACGTCCTCTGGTATGAGATTTTCGACATCGTGAAGCAAAACTGCACGACCAAGTTCGACGGCTCTCCGCAGGACGACCTGATGGAGCAGCTACTCCGCAGCAGGAAGTGAGGTACACATGAAAACAACGACCGATTTTCAGCTTGTCGCCACCGATAAGCTCATCCCGTATGTGAATAACGCCCGCACCCATTCGCCGGAGCAGATCAGGAAGCTGCGTTCCTCGCTGCGTGAGTTCGGATTCGTGAATCCGGTCATCATCGACCGGGAGTACAATGTCATCGCAGGTCACGGTCGTCTGATGGCGGCGAAGGAGGAAGGCATCACGGATGTACCTTGTGTATATGTTGACCACCTGACCGATGCGCAGAAGAAAGCCTACATCCTTGCCGACAACCGAATGGCGCTGGATGCAGGCTGGGACGAGGAACTGCTCGCCGTGGAGATGCAGGAACTGCAAGACCTCGGTTACGACCTCTCCATGACCGGCTTCGATGAAAAGGAGCTGGCTGACCTGTTCTCTGACGGCACGGACTCCGATGCAAAGGATGACGATTTCGACCTGACTGCTGCGCTGGAGAAGGCTTCCTTTGTGGAGCGCGGCGACGTGTGGACGGTCGGCAGGCATCGCCTCATGTGCGGTGATGCGACCAGCCCCGAAGATGTAAATACACTCATGGGCGATACGAAAGCAAATCTCATCCTGACCGATCCGCCCTACGGTGTATCTTTCAAGAGTGCCAGCGGGCTGACCATTCAGAACGACAGCATGAAAAACGAGGAGTTTTACAACTTCCTGCTCTCTGCTTTCAAGTGTATGGCAGACCGCCTCGAAAAAGGTGGCGCGGCTTATGTGTTCCATGCTGATACGGAAGGACTGAATTTCCGCCGTGCATTCGTCGATGCGGGATTCCACCTTGCAGGCTGCTGCATCTGGGTGAAGGACAGCCTTGTCCTCGGACGCTCCGATTACCAGTGGCAGCACGAGCCGGTGCTGTACGGCTTCATGCAGAACGGCAAGCACAAGTGGTATTCCGACCGCAAGCAGACGACCATCTGGAATTTCGACAAGCCGAAGCGCAATGCGAACCATCCGACCAGCAAGCCTCTCGACCTGCTCGGCTATCCCATTGGAAACTCCACGCAGGAGAACGCCGTGGTCATCGACACCTTCGGCGGCAGCGGCTCGACGCTCATGGCGTGTGAGCAGATGAACCGCATCTGCTACATGATGGAACTGGACGAAAAATACGCCTCCGTCATCCTCCGGCGCTATGTTGAAGACACCGGGAATGCCGAAGGCGTGTACGTAATTCGTGATGGACAGCAGATTCCTTATTCCGATCTGGTCAAAGAGGTGGAAACGAAGGAAGGCTGATGGTGTATTATTCGCGTAAATCAGAATTTATATTACTTCTTCGCAATAAAATTCATATATCCATTAATAGTATGAATTGCAAAAAATAATGCTGCTGAAAAAACCAATGGGTAATTTTGCTTCCACAATCCGAAACATAAATAGTAAAGCGGAACGACCGCAAATTGACTTATTACTATCACCCAACTGATTTGATGCCCGGTATAATATAACGTCCATCCGATAAAATTAATGAATATCATGACAAGGGTTGATACAAAAAATACTTTATCTCTTGTTGTTTCTATTGAGAAAAAGCCTACATCATCTCTAACAATCAGCATCAATAAAACCATTGAAAGCATACCAAACACGCCTTGTAGAATCTGGATGCATTTCAATTCATTTTGCATATTCATTATTGGATTTGATTCAGGTTTAACTAATGGCATTATTATATACGGGATTTCTTGTATCACGAATGCAATAATTCCAATAAAGGATATCCCTAAATAATAGTTCTTAAAAAGATGAGCAATTTTTATCATTATATAATTATCCTCTTTTAATTCATAAATTCCGATTTCTATTACTATGATTATACAGCACATCCGCCGATCTGTCAATATCCGGAAACGCTGTAATATGCACAAATCGGCGCAAATCCGCCCCGCACATATTCTCCGTTTTACAGTCTTGCTATCTATGCGATTCAGAGTTAATATGTGACTACAATCAAAACCGCAGCAAGCGGTGAAAAACAGGAGGTCACATCATGAATATCAAGTTCAATATTGAAAAGAGCCAGCGCAAGGGACTGGCACAGAAGATCGGCGAGCTTGCAGACATGGATGTCCGCTACTGCGGCGTTCCGAGCTGCGCCTACGAGATCGGGTTCTTCACCCTGAGCAAGGATGCTGTGCTTTCCTTCGCAGACCGCATGGACACTGAGGTCATCAAGAGAGTGCTGGACGGACTCAACAAGGCAGGCTACACTTCCGAGGACGAGCCGGAAGCCCTGACGATTTCGATGCCGAGGGATTTCTTCACGGAGCAGTCGATGAACAATCTGCTCCAGCTCATCGCCAACAAGGAAACGCTCCTGAAACACGCGCTGAACACGGAGAGCCTTGCGGTCAACAAGTGCGAGGAAACGGTTGAGTTCCCGTGGTTCACGGTCGAGAAGGACGGCGACGGCGATGCCTACACTCGCTTCATTACCGCCCTTTGTGAGTTCGCAAAGAACCTCAAGCGCGTGGTCAACAAGCCGGACACCAGTGACAACGAGAAGTACGCATTCCGCTGCTTCCTCCTGCGCCTCGGCATGATTGGCGAAGAGTACAAGCCGGTGCGCAAGGTTCTGCTCCGCAACCTGACCGGAAGCTCCGCCTTCCGTCACGGCAAGCCCGAAGGAGGTGCTGACGATGCGGTTTCCGAATGATGCTGAACTGAAAGCCCTACGGGAGCGCTATCCCGCAGGCACTCGCATCCGCCTGATTCGCATGGCGGACGACATCGCGCCAGTGCCGCCCGGTACAACCGGAACAGTTGCAATCATCGACGATGCAGGCAACATTCATATGAAGTGGGACAACGGCAGAAGCCTTGCGCTGATCGAAGGCGCAGATGAGTTCGAGGTCATCTCCGGCGGCTGATTTTACAGCCTCCGGGGGCTTCCGGAAATGTGACGACCTATTCCATCGTACCCCATATTACCACACTATTGCAAGTAAGTCAAGGGTGTATACTACACAATCATCAAGGCTGTATTTTCCTCGATATTCTGTGGTTTTAGCGGCTTGATATATCCTCGGTTTAGAGTTAATATGTGACTACCGAAAGGGAAAACACACCAAAAACCAAACAGGAGGATACCACCATGAACGCAAAGACACAGGCACAGATCAACAGAATGAAGGAGCAGACGATCGGGGTTGAGGTTGAGATGAACAACATCACCCGCAAGGCTGCCGCAAAGCTCGCCGCCGAGTTCTTCGGCACAAACCGCAGCGAGTACACCGCACACCGCAACGGCTACGAAACCTACAGCGCCTGGGACGCACAGGGACGCGAGTGGAAATTCCAGCGCGACTGCAGCATCAGCGGACCGGACAGCGAAAAGTGCGAACTGGTCACACCGATCCTGCACTACGAGGACATCGAAACCCTGCAGGAGCTGATCAGACGCCTTCGCAAGGCGGGCGCAAAGAGCGACTACACCAGAGGCTGCGGAGTTCACATTCACATCGGCGTAGCGGGACACACACCGCAGAGCCTGCGAAACCTCGCAAACCTGATGGCAAGCCACGAAACGCTGATCGCCGAAGCAATCAAGGTTGACAGCAGCCGTATGAACCGCTACTGCAGAACGGTAAACCCGAATTTCCTGCAGCAGCTCAACAAGAAGAAGCCCACCACGATGGCGCAGCTTGCAGACATCTGGTACGGCGCACAGGGATGCGACTACGGCAGAACCCACCACTACAACGACAGCCGCTACCATATGCTGAACCTCCACGCCACCTTCACAAAGGGCACGATTGAATTCCGCCTTTTCCAGTTCGACAAGCCCGCAAACGGAAAGCAGAACGGGCTTCATGCAGGCAAGCTCAAGAGCTACATTCAGCTTTGCCTTGCAATGAGCCAGATGGCAAAAGACCTGCGCAGCGCAAGCCCGAAGGAACAGCAGAAGGAAAACAAAAAGTTCGCGATGCGGACTTGGCTGATGAGAATGGGCTTCATTGGCGACGAGTTCGCCACCGCAAGAGAAACCCTGACGCAGAACCTTACCGGCGATAACGCCTTCCGATTCGGCAGACCTTGAGCCTGCCGAGCCGCCGACCGCCCACCACGGGCGGTTTGGCGGAATCCGGAAAAGCCGCACACAGCGCCCACGTTGCCCCGTGTGGGGCGGGACGGGTATCCTCCAAGTAACTGCCCCTTTCGGTGAAAGCCCGCACACGGGCGCACACGGCGCAAACAGCGGCAAGGCATATTCTACACAAAGAACGGCACATTTTCCCCAGCGATGTTTTGTACATTTAGCGGCTTGCTATTATCCCCGAAAAGAGTTAATATGTGACTACCGGAACGGAAAACGACCGGAAAACAAAACACGGAGGAACGAGCAATGAGCAACATCGAATGGGGAACGGAAAACGACAAGAAGCTGGAGCAGATCGCAATGAAAGCGGACTACGCACTGGAACAGCGCGGCGGGCTGGACACACGCTGGAACGACACCGAGGACTTCCCGGAGGTGAGCGTCTGGGGCATCCGAGAGATGCTTCGCAAGGCATACGAACTGGGCAAGGCGGAAAAGTAACCGCCGCCTTTCCCCACCTGCCGCCTACGGGCGGCTCAGGGTGGTAGAAGGAGACTTCCTTCGGAAAGGACGATTGACATGGAAAAAAAGTACTACCTTGCCTACGGCTCTAACCTGAACATCCGCCAGATGCGGTACCGCTGCCCGACCGCAAAGCCCATCGGCATCACGGTGATTCCCGACTACGAGTTGCTTTACAAGGGCAGCAAGACCGGCGCGTACCTGACCATCGAACCGAAGAAGAACGGCATCGTTCCGATCGCGGTCTGGGAGGTCACCGCAGCCGACGAGAAGCGGCTGGATGCCTACGAGGGCTACCCGACCTTCTACTACAAGAAGGAAGTCCGCCTGCCGGTGAAGCTGGCAAGCGGCAAGACCAAGAAGCTGACCGCCTTCGTGTACATCATGCATGAGGAGCGCAGCCTCGGAATTCCGTCGCTTGCCTACATCCGCACCTGCGAGGAAGGCTATCGGAACTTCGACTTCGACACCAAGTTCCTTGATGCCGCCTACGAGATCAGCGCAAAGGAGGTATAGCGATGAAAGACCGCAACAAAGAGCCGCACATCTGCCCGAAATGCGGGCAGATGTACACCGCCCGACCAGCACTTTCCCGCGTGGATAACAGCCCGATCTGCCCCGACTGCGGAACGCGTGAGGCGCTTGAAAGCATCGGCGTCGGACGCGAAGAACAGGACAAGATTCTCGGCATCATCCACGAGAAGTACGAAGGTGAAGAATAAGGCGCACAGAGCCGCCACGTTGCAACGTGTGGCGCGGGACGGATATCCTTCAAACGGTATCCCTTTCGGTAACCCGCCCCACACAGGGCGCGTGTGCGGCTCTTGTGCAATGTACAATTCAGCGGCATTTCCGCCGCGATGTTTGTCACATTTATTTTTTCGATAATGCTTGATATATCCTCGGTTCAGAGTTAATATGTCACTACCGCAGGAGAAGCGGAATAAAGCAAAAGGAGCATTCACATGAACATTTTAGTTGTTGAACCGGGCAAGCGCCCCTACGCAAAGGAGATCAGCGGAGAGCTTGAAAGCCTGCAGCAGACAGTCGGCGGATACATTCAGGCGATTTACCCCTTTGAGGATCAGGTCGCGCTGGTCTGCGAGGAGGAAGCACTCTACCACCCGGAACAGAAGTGGAACCGCCCGATCAAAGGCTACGGCGTCATCAAGGGTACATTCTTCCTTTGCGGCTTGGGCGAGGAGGATTTCACCGACCTGCCGCAGGAGCTGAGCGAGAAGTACACGGAGTTCTTCCGGCAGGCATACGACTTCGTGCTGGTAGGCAACATCCTGACGCCGATTCCCCTGAGCGAATAACGGAAAGCGGCGAGTGTAAAGTACACAACACCCGCCGCACATTTTCCCCGTATCTTCTGTACATTTAGCGGCTTGCTATATTCGCCGTTTAGAGTTAATATGGGTACAACGGAAGGGCGGAAAGCCCACCGATTACACGAAAACGGAGGATAAGATTATGTGGCACGAAGGTACGATTGGAGTTCCGAAGGGAGACGGCAAGTACACGGTCGTTCATTACTGGGTGAAAGCCTACGACGCGGGCAGCCAGTACGGGATCGACGGAGGCAGGATCAGCAAGGCAACGCTGAAGATTAGCGGAGAGGTTGTTTACAACTACGACCGGGGGCTGGATGTTCCGCCGCAGAATGAAGCAGCGGAAATGGCGCTGGCGATCCTGATGCACGAATACAACTAAAAACACGAAGGCGGCTACCGGAAGGCAGTCGCTTTTCTCATGGAGGTGAGGCACTTGCGAAAGCTAAAAGATTATACACCGACCAAGTTCATGGCGGAGGATTCCCATTACGACAAAGCCGCCGCTGATTACGCAGTCCGGTTCATTGAGTGCCTTGCCCATACCAAAGGTACATGGGCAGGAAAGCCGTTCGAGCTGATCGACTGGCAGGAACGCATCATCCGTGACCTGTTTGGCGTTCTGAAGCCCAACGGCTACCGGCAATTCAACACGGCATACATCGAGATTCCGAAGAAAAACGGAAAGTCCGAGCTTGCCGCTGCGGTCGCCCTGCTGCTGACCTGCGGCGACGGTGAGGAACGTGCCGAAGTATACGGCTGTGCTGCCGACCGACAGCAGGCATCCATTGTTTTTGATGTTGCTGCGGATATGGTACGAATGTGTCCTGCGCTTTCCAAACGAGTAAAAATACTCACGGCGCAGAAGCGTATCGTATATGTGCCGACCAATTCTTTCTATCAGGTTCTTTCCGCCGAGGCTTACAGCAAGCACGGTTTCAATATTCATGGCGTGGTTATGGATGAACTTCATGCACAGCCGAATCGAAAGCTGTTTGACGTTATGACGAAAGGCTCCGGCGATGCCCGAATGCAGCCGCTGTATTTTCTGATTACAACAGCAGGCACGGACACGAACAGCATCTGCTACGAGCAGCATCAGAAAGCAAAAGATATCCTTGAGGGAAGAAAAATCGATAAGACGTTCTACCCTGTGATTTATGGTGCTGATGAGTCCGAGGACTGGACATCCCCGGAAGTATGGAAAAGGGCAAATCCGTCCCTCGGTGAAACAATCGGCGTGGACAAGGTGGAAGCCGCTTGCGAATCCGCCAAGCAGAATCCCGGCGAAGAAAACGCCTTCCGACAGCTTCGTCTGAATCAATGGGTGAAACAGACCATCCGCTGGATGCCGATGCACAAATGGGACGCCTGCAAAGTTGATTTCGATGAATCGCTGCTGGAAGGGCGTGTATGCTATGGCGGTCTCGACCTCTCGTCCACGACGGATATCACCGCATTCGTGCTGGTGTTTCCGCCGACCGATGAGGACGACCATTATTATATTCTGCCGTATTTCTGGCTGCCGGAGGAAACGCTTGACCTCCGTGTCCGGCGCGACCATGTGCCGTATGACCTCTGGGAGCGGCAGGGCTTTCTGATGACGACCGAGGGCAACGTCGTTCATTACGGCTTCATCGAAAACTTCATTGATGAGCTGGGTACACGGTTCAATATCCGGGAGATTGCCTTCGACCGCTGGGGCGCAGTGCAGATGAGCCAGAACCTTGAGGGGCTGGGCTTCACGATGGTGCAGTTCGGTCAGGGCTACCGTGATATGTCGCCGCCGACCAAAGAGCTGATGAAGCTGACGCTGGAGCAGAAGATCGCCCACAACGGGCATCCGGTTCTCCGCTGGAATATGGACAACATTTTCATCAAGCGTGATCCCGCAGGCAACATAAAACCTGACAAGGAAAAATCCACGGAGAAGATTGACGGAACGGTCGCCACGATCATGGCGCTCGACCGTGCAATCCGCTGCGGAAACGACTCCGGCGACAGCATTTATGACAGCAGGGAGATGCTTGTTCTGTAGAGCTACAAATCAGAAGTTATCTGTTTGCAGTAAGAAAATAATGCATGTAATCAATTAACTGCTGAATAGAGAAATGCTTGGGATTTAGATAATGAATTCCATCATCTATCTTGCAAAACGCTACAAAATCAAATTCTGCATCTTCGTAATTCATAAAATCATCATCTATCCAGTTGACAGTACTAAAAAACAAAGGCAGCTCTTTTTCTGTATCGACACAAAACTCCTCTGAATCAAAATCACTTACAGGAATGTATGAAATACTATATTCAAATGTGTCATTTATCAGCTGTTCAAGAAAAGGAGCCAAAACAAACATCATATTGTGCTCGGTCAAATAATATGCAACTTTGTTTTCATTAGTTTTGGAAACAACATCATCTAATGGTATTTTGGAGTCATAGTAAATGGGATAGATTACTTCATTTGGATTTCCAGCACCAGATACTGAATACCTTCCAACAACAGCTTCTAATTTACTGCAAATATGACATTTGAAATTTGGAACCCAATTTGGTTTTATGATACAATCTAAAATATTTTTCATAAAATTCCCCCGTTAAATTCCGATTTACAGCGGAAACCTCCGCTTTTCCATATTATATCATACACCCATACAAAAAGTCAACGAGAGGAGTGATGCACATGGGTATTTTCAGCGGACTGTTCCGATCACGGGACAAGCCGAAGGATAGCTACGACAGCCCGTCCTACAGCTATTTCTTCGGACGGACTCATGCAGGCAAGCGAGTCAACGACCGCACTGCTATGCAGATCATTGCTGTTTACGCCTGCGTAAGAGTGTTGTCGGAGGCAATCGCGCAATTGCCGCTGCACGTTTACCAATACACCGATAACGGAAAAGAGCGAGTGCCGAAGCACCCGCTTTATTTTTTGCTGCATGACCAGCCGAATCCCGAAATGACATCTTTCGTGTTCCGGGAAACGCTCATGGCACATCTGCTGATCTACGGCAACGCCTATGCGCAGATCATCCGGAACGGCAGAGGTGACGTCATCGGACTGTATCCGCTGATACCGGACAAGGTGCGTGTTGACCGAGACGATCGCGGCAGGCTCATTTATCGCTACAGCCGATACGATGAACACAACCCGAATTTCAAGCAGCAGGGCGAGATTATTCTGCCGATGGAACAGGTGCTGCATATTCCGGGCTTGGGCTTTGACGGCTTGGTCGGATACAGCCCCATTGCAATGGCGAAAAACGCCATCGGGCTTGCGGTCGCCTGCGATGAATACGGCGCATCGTTTTTTGCGAACGGCGCAGCGCCCTCTGCGGTGCTGGAGCATCCGGGCGTGATCAAGAATCCGGAGCGTGTGCGTGAGGCTTGGCAGCGGGCTTACGGCAGCAGCAATGCGCATAAAACGGCAATCTTGGAGGAAGGCATGAAATACACGCCTATCTCCATTCCAAATAATGAGGCGCAGTTCCTCGAAACCCGTAAATTTCAGATCGAGGAAATTGCCCGCCTGTACCGTGTGCCGCTGCATATGATCGGCGACCTCGACCATGCTACGTTCAGCAACATCGAGCATCTGTCGCTCGAATTCGTAAAATACACCCTTGATCCGTGGCTGGTACGCTGGGAACAAGGACTACAAAAAGCGCTTCTTTCCGATTCCGAAAAGGGGCGCTATTTCATTAAATTCAATGTGGAAGGTCTGCTGCGCGGCGACTATGCAAGCCGTATGCAGGGCTATAGCATTGGTATTCAGAACGGCTTCCTGTGCCCGAATGATGTGAGGACGCTGGAGGATATGAATTCTATCCCCGACGAGGAAGGCGGCAATACTTTCATGGTAAACGGAAGCATGACTCCGCTGAATATGGCAGGGGCTGCGTATGAAAAAGGCGGTGATGATAACATCAATGAAAATTGATATGACAGGCGCGAGATGCAACCATCTTACTGTAATCTCCCCGTGCGGTATGTACAAGGGGCGCGATACGGTATGGTATTGCAGATGCGATTGCGGCAATACAGCAGAGATAAGAGGTTCTTACCTGCGAAGCGGGCATACCAAAACCTGCGGACATTGCGCAGACCGGTATGAATCGGTCGGCGATCATATGAAATGCATAGTGAAAAGCGGTCGTTCGTTCATTTTCGATACGGCCGACCTTGCTGTTGTTACCGCCTACAACTGGTCCGTATCCAAAGAAGGATATGCGACTGCACAGTCAAAAGAAGGGCGCAGAATAAAACTTCACAGATTGCTGATGGGCTTTCCCGACGGTGTTGTCGATCATATCAATGGTCACCCCTATGATAACCGCAGATGCAATCTGCGCATCACAACACAGCACTGCAATACGCAGAATTCGGCAAAGCCACGCTCAAATACAACGGGGTATAAGGGCGTTTGCTTTGATAAGCACAAAGGGAAATTCATGGCGTTCATTCAGCCGAATGGGCGTTTCAAATTTCTCGGATATTTCTCGAATCCTGTTGATGCCGCACACGCATATGATAGAGCCGCTGTATTCTATTTTGGGGAATACGCACGGCTGAATTTTCAAACATGAAAGGAGGAAATGCAGATGAATAAGTTTTGGAACTGGGTACGCAATGAAGACACCGGCGCATCCGAGCTGATCTTCAACGGACCGATTTCGGAAGACACATGGTTCGGTGATGAGATCACGCCTGCCATGTTCCGTAACGAGCTTTCAAAGGTCAGCGGCGATCTCACTGTCTGGCTGAATTCTCCGGGCGGAGATGTATTTGCGGCATCGCAGATCTATACGATGCTCCGCAATCATAAGGGCAAGGTCACAGTCAAGATCGACGGAATTGCGGCAAGTGCCGCTTCTGTTGTTGCAATGGCTGGTGATGAAACCCTCATCGCACCGACGGGTATGCTGATGATCCATAATCCCGCAACTACCGCTTTCGGCAATAAGGAAGCGATGCAGAAGGCAATCGAACTGCTTGACGAGGTCAAGGAGAGCATCATCAATGCCTACGAGGAAAAGTCCGGTCTGAGCCGCAGCAAGATCGCCCGCATGATGGACGAGGAAACGTGGCTCAATGCGAAAAAGGCGCAGTCCCTTGGACTGGTGGACGGGATTCTCTTTGCAAGCAGCGCTCCGCAGCCGAGGCAGGATGAGGATGAAAAGCCCGATGAAGATACACCGGATGAGGAAGAGCCGAAGGAAGATAACCTGACGGCAATGTCTTATTCCCGTGCAGCAACCATGCAGAGCCTGATGCAGAAGGTCTCTGCGGAACACAAAGGTACACCCGTAGATCAGCTGATGAGTCGGCTGAATCTTCTGAAATACTGATTGGAGGTATGTATAATGACTATTCAGGAACTTCGTGAAAAGAGAGCGAAGGCGTGGGATACCGCCCGCGACTTCCTCGACAGCAAGAGACAGGCAGACGGTACGCTTTCCGAGGAGGACAGCAAGACCTATGACGCAATGGAGGCGACCATCGTCAACCTCGGCAAGGAAATCCAGCGCATGGAGCGTCAGGCGGAAATTGAAGCGGATATGGCGAAGGCTACCACTTCTCCCATTCTGACTGCGCCTGCTGCACAGAACACCGAGCCGGAAAAGACCGGAACTGCATCTGCAGCATACAGTGATGCCTTCTGGAACAGCATCCGCAACCGCAACTGGATCGATGTCCGCAATGATCTTCATGTCGGCACAGACACCGAGGGCGGCTATCTTGTGCCGGATGAGTTCGAGAGAAAGCTCATCGAGGCGCTGGAGGAAGAGAACATCTTCCGCCAGATGGCGACCGTTATCAAGACTTCCAGCGGCGATCGCAAGATTCCGATCGTCACATCGAAGGGCGATGCGGTCTGGATGGATGAGGAGGAGCAGTACACGCTTTCCGATGACACCTTCGGTCAGGCATCGCTCTCCGCATATAAGCTCGGCACGGCGATCAAGATCTCTGAAGAGCTTCTCAACGACAGCGTGTTCGACCTTCCGTCTTACATCGCCCGTGAGTTTGCCCGCAGAATCGGTGCAAAGGAGGAGGAAGCCTTCTTCATCGGCAACGGCACCGGCAAGCCTACCGGCATCTTCAATGCAACCGGCGGCGCACAGGACGGCGCGACTACCGCAGGCGCAAGCATCACCTTCGATGATGTGATGGAGCTGTTCTATTCGCTCCGCAGCCCTTACCGCAAGAAGGCTGTCTGGGTGCTGAATGATTCTACGGTCAAGGCACTCCGCAAGCTGAAGGACGGCAACGGCAACTACATCTGGCAGCCGTCCGTTTCCGCTGGTGTGCCTGACACCATCCTTAACCGTCCGTACAAGACCTCCAGCTATGTGCCGGAGATCAAGGCGGGTGCGAAGTGTATGGCATTCGGTGATTTCAGCTACTACTGGATCGCCGATCGTTCCGGTCGTACCTTCAAGCGTCTGAACGAGTTGTTCGCCATGACCGGTCAGGTCGGCTTCCTTGCAATGGAGCGTCTCGACGGCAAGCTCATCCTGCCGGAGGCAGTCAAGACGCTCAAGGTCAAGTCCGGCTCGTGATCACGCTTCACGAAACCAAAAACTACCTTCGAGTCGATCACTGCGAGGATGACAAGCTCATCCTCTCTCTGATCGACACGGCAAAACGGCTCGTGCAGGACGTCGGCAGAATGGACGATGCGGCACTTGCGGTCAATGAGGAAACCACCCGGCAGGCTATGCTGTATACTGTTTCTTACCTCTACGAGAACCGCAACGGTGCTGACTACCACAAGCTGACACTCACGCTCCGTTCGCTGTTGTTTGCGCAGCGGGAAGGGGTGATCTGATGGAGATCGGAACGCTCAATCAACGGATCGCCTTCCTCGAACACAGCACGAAGGTGGACGGCATCGGCAACCACAAAGCCCGGTGGGAGGAAGTTTTCTCCTGCTGGGCTGCCGTGTCCGTAAAGACATCAACGGAAACAACCGAGGCGGGCGTGACGCAGGAAGTTGTATCGCTGGAATTCACTGTCCGGCAGACACCCGATACCAAGCGCATCAATACCACCACGCACAAGCTGCGCTTCCGTGGACTGGTGTATGATATTAACGGTGTGCTGCCGAATTATAAATCACTCGACTATATGAAGATCACGGCAGGTACACGAAAGGCTGGTGAGAAGGATGACTTCGATTGACGATATGGCGGCGGAGATCATGCGCGGTCTGACGGAATATGCAGACCTTGCGGATACAGCCATGAAAGCTGCTGTGAAAAAGACAGCAACCTCCGTCAAGAAGGAAATCTCCGCCAATGCTCCGAAGCGCAGCGGCAAGTATCGCAAAAGCTGGGCGACCAAGAAAACGAAGGAGAACAGTCATACACTTGAAATGACCGTTCACTCGAAAGACCGCTACCAGCTTGCGCACCTGCTTGAAAAAGGTCATGCAAAGCGGAACGGCGGACGTGTATCCGGCAAGCCGCATATCGCCCCTGCGGAAGCGCACGGCGAGGAAATGCTCACGCGCATGATCGAGGAGCCGCTGTCATGATTATGGCTTATACCTCATAATTGCATTTATCAGGAAAGCATTGTAATTTCTGAATTTGTCTGAGAAGTTTACACCAAAGGTGGGCTGCCATAACATCATAGCCAATTGAGCACTTCAACCACGTATTAGAACAATTTTCTATGACAATATCACCCTTGTCATAAAGTTCGGCAAAAGAATCATTCGGAACGCCCCAACTATCAGAAAAAACTTTCTTTGAGATAATTATTTTTCCATCGCATATACGCTCGTCATTAAGATATTTTTTGTTATTATAGTTAAATGATGAATAGGCATATGTTACGCATTCATCATTCTCAGATAGCTTTTTGCAAAATGCACCATGTCCAACACTCATTATAATCAGCTCCTTTTTTTCATTATATACGATTAAAGGAGAAAAATCAATCACTGAAAGGAAAAAAATGACCTATGAAGAAATCAATGAAATGATGCAGGAGATCGGGATGCCGTTCGCCTATCATCATTTTGCCGAGGGCGAATCTCCGAAACCGCCCTTTGTTATTTTTCTCTCACCCGGCGAGGATACCTTCGGCGCGGATAACCTGATGTATCACAGCTTCAAGCAGCTTGATGTGGAGCTGTATACGGATGAAAAGTCGCCTGATACGGAAAGCCGTGTGGAGGAAGTGCTGACGCAGCACAATATCTATTACACGAAAACCGAAAGCTGGATCGAGAGCGAAAAGCTCTACGAGGTGCTTTACGAAATGGAGGTATAACAATGGCACTGCAGAAGAATAAGGTAAAATTTGGTCTGAACAAGGTGCATTGGGCAAAGATCACAGCATGGAGCGATGATGGTGTTCCGACCTTCGCAACGCCTGTACGCCTGCCCGGTGCAGTTTCCCTGAGCATTGATGCGAACGGCGAAAACGAGAACTTCTACGCTGACAACAGCGTGTATTATGTCATCAACAACAACGCAGGCTATGACGGCGATCTGGAGGTCGCGCTCATCACCACCGACTTTGCAACGGCGATTCTCGGTGAACAGCTTGATGCAAAGGGCGTTCTGGTGGAACGCAACGATGCGGAAACATCGCAGTTCGCACTCATGTTCGAGTTTGACGGCGACAAGAACCACATCCGTCATGTGCTGTACTGCTGCTCTGCGTCCCGTCCTGCGACCGAGGGTGAGACTACCGAGGAAAGCAAGTCTGTCAAGACGGAAAAGCTCTCCCTCAAGGCATCGGCGCTGCCGAACGGTCTGGTGAAGTCCAAGACCTGCGAAAGCACTGACCAGACCACCTATGACAACTGGTACAACGCTGTCTATATGCCGACTGCTGCAACTAACAACAGCACCGGCACACGTTCCACATCGACCAAGTCCAGCAGCACGACTGAATAAGGAGGTACAGCATGGCTATTAAAAAGACGATTACCGTTGACGGTATCGAGGTTCCGTTCAAAGCGAGTGCCGCTGTGCCTCGCCTTTACCGTATCAAGTTCCGCAGGGATATTTACAAGGACTTCGCTGCCCTTCAGACCTCTGTGAAGGAAGGTGACGAGGAAGGCTCTACCCTCGACATCGAGAGCCTTGAGATGTTCGAGAACATCGCATACATCATGGCGAAACACGCTGATCCGGAAAACGTCCCGGACAATCCGGACGAGTGGCTCGAAGCCTTCAACACATTCTCCATTTACGAGGTACTGCCGCAGCTCATTGAACTGTGGGGACTGAACGTGGAAACGCAGGCGGAATCTAAAAAAAACATCGCAAAACTGACCGCCCGATGACAACGCCCCTCTTCCTTCTACGGTGTGTGCAGATCGGGCTGTCCCTCTCGGAGCTTGATCTGCTCACGATCGGAGTCGTGAATGATATGTTCACCGAAAAGGAAAATGACGAATATGACGGCTGGCATGAGGTCGCTGGACAGGCAGACTTTGATGCGTTCTGATTGACTTTTTCTCCCTGCTGTGCTATAATTCAGTTGTGGATGAAGTTCAGGGGGTGTAAAAATGAGCTTTGATTTTGATATCAGTATGCGCATCAAGGACAAGCGAACCGGTGATATCATCTCCGGATCGAAAGTGATTCCTGCGCCTGCAAGTGATTATGACGGCTATGAAGAAATCTGCTGGTGGAACAGCAGTATGTTCCTTGATATTCCGGTAGCTCTTTTCAAAATATGCAGTAAGTATACCGGAAAGGAATATCCGATTACAGAGGGTGCAGAAGGAAATGCCATTGTCTTTGCGCCCAAAGCTGCTCTGCGTGAAATATGTTCTTATATATTTAGCAGATGCTGTGTGTTGGAATCAGAACTCACTAAGGAAAGAGACTGGTCGTGGTGGGAAGGCTACGAGGAGACAAACCGAGCCAAAGCAGAAGAACTGAAAGATTTCTTGTGGTCTCTTGAAAAGATCGAAAATGAAAATCTCGATACGGGGATTGCAGAGAAGTTTATCACTGATCTTCAGAAAAGAGAAGAATTCAAAAGCAATCCGCAGGGATATGAATTTGAGTTTATGCTCGATTATCATTACTGCCGTCCAAGGTAATATTAGGATTGCATAAATTATGAATATACACTAAGCACTTGCTGAAAAGCAGGTGCTTTTTGTATACCCATGCGAAAGGCAGGTGAACCGCATGGCAAACAGAATCAAGGGCATCACCGTTGAGATCGGCGGCGATACGACCAAGCTGTCGAAGGCTCTGGAGGGTGTCAATAAAAACATCAAGAACACGCAGACGCAGCTCAAGGATGTACAGAAGCTGCTGAAACTCGATCCTTCCAACACGGAACTGCTCTCGCAAAAGCATAAGCTCCTCGCCGATGCGGTGACGGCTACCAAAGAAAAGCTGGAAACCCTGAAAACGGCAGCAGAGCAAGCAAATCAGGCGCTTGCCAACGGCGACATCTCGCAGGAGCAGTATGATGCACTGCAGCGTGAGATCATCGAGACGGAACAGGAACTGCAGAACCTCCAGCGTGAGGCGAAGGCTTCCGGCACGGCGCTTGCAAAGCTCGGTCAGGCGGGAGAAATGCTTGAAAAAGCCGGTGACAAAATCGCCGATGTCGGTACGACACTGACCACCCATGTGACCGTTCCCATTGCGGCTGCGGGTACAGCCGCCGTAAAAACAGCAACGGATTTCGATTCTGCAATGTCGAAGGTCGCTGCTGTATCCGGTGCGACCGGGGATGAACTGGACGCACTGCGTGACAAAGCCCGTGAAATGGGCGCAAAGACCAAGTTCTCCGCTTCCGAGGCTGCTGATGCCATGAACTACATGGCGATGGCAGGCTGGAAAACCGGCGATATGCTGGAAGGTATCGAGGGCATCATGAACCTCGCAGCAGCTTCCGGTGAGGACTTGGCGACAACTTCGGATATTGTAACTGACGCTCTGACCGCTTTCGGCTTAACTGCTGCCGACAGCGGTCATTTTGCTGATGTGCTGGCAGCGGCATCGTCCAATGCAAACACGAACGTCAGCATGATGGGTGAAACCTTCAAATACTGTGCGCCTGTTGCGGGTTCTCTGGGATTCTCCTGCGAGGATACAGCACAGGCAATCGGTCTGATGGCGAACAGCGGTATTAAGGGTTCGCAGTCCGGTACAGCACTGCGTTCGATCATGACCGCCCTTGCGGGCGAGGTCAAGTTCTGCGGTGATGCCTTCGGCGAAATGGAGATTGCAACCACCAATCAGGACGGCTCGATGCGTGAACTGAATGACATTCTGGCAGACTGCCGTGTGGCTTTTGCGCAGATGTCCGAATCGGAACAGGCATCGGCGGCGCAGGCGCTGGTCGGCAAGAACGCTATGTCCGGCTTTCTTGCGCTGATGAATGCTGCGCCTGCGGATATTCAGAAGCTGGAGGGTGCAATCAGCACCTGTTCCGATGAGATTGACGGCTACAACGGTGTCACTGAAAAGATGGCTGCCGTTATGCAGGATAACCTTGCCGGACAGCTCACCATTCTGAAATCACAGCTTCAGGAGTTTGCTATCTCTTTCGGCGAAATCCTGATGCCTGCAATTCGCTCTATTGTATCTCGAATTCAGGGACTTATTGATAAGTTTAACGCGCTGTCGCCTGCGACAAAGGAAACCATTGTCAAAATCGCACTGGTAGCGGCGGCACTCGGACCTCTCCTTGTCGTAGTCGGCAAAACAATGGTCGGTGTCGGCAAGCTGATGCAGCTTGTTTCCAACCTCCCGACGATCATCGCAGGCGCAAAGGCGGCATTCACTTCCTTCGGCGCTGCGATCGGCGGTATCAGTGCGCCCGTGGTCGCTGTCATTGCAGTGGTCGCTGCATTGGTGGCGGCTTTTGTGCATCTGTGGCGCACCAACGAGGACTTTCGCAATAAGATTACAGCAATCTGGAATCAGATCAAGAGCATTTTCGCTGGCTTCTGTCAGGGCATCGTTGACCGTGTCAACGCCCTCGGCTTTGACTTCAAAAATATCGGCGAGGTCATCAAGGCTGTATGGGATGGACTCTGTAAATTCCTTGCGCCTGTCTTTGAGGGTGTGTTCCAGCAGATTGCAAACTCCTTCAAATTCGTGACGGATACGATTCTGAATGTGCTGGACATTTTCGTCGGTATCTTCACCGGCGACTGGAGCAAAGTGTGGGACGGCATCAAGGGCATTTTTGTAGCGGTCTGGAATTTCCTGAAGGACACGCTGAAAAACTACCTCAATGTGCTGTGTAATCTGTTCGGCACAAACCTCGATGAAGTAAAGGAATTCTGGATGAACGTCTGGACGAGCATCAAGAACTTTTTCGTCAACATCTGGAACGGTATCAAAAACTTCTTTACAGGCGTAGTCAACGGCATTGCAACATTTTTCACCAACATCTGGACGGGTATCAAGAACTTTTTTGTCGGCATCTGGACAGCGATTTATAACTCGGTCGCTGAAAAGATCAATCTGATCAAGACGGTTATTACTGTTGTCTGGAATGCGATTCATACTGCGATCAGCACGGTGCTGAATGCGATCTGGTCTGTTATCACAACTGTATGGCAGACCATTTACGACTTCATCTCTCCGCTGCTGGAAGCATTCAGGTATCTGTTCGAGACGATTTTTGAAGCAATCCACATTATCATTTCCCGTGTCATGGACTGGATTCATGAGAAGATCACAACTGCATGGGAGAACATCAAGGCGGTTGTAACGATCGTGCTTGAAGCGATCAAGACCGTGATTGAAACGGTATGGAACGCCATTCATACGGCAATCAGCACTGTTCTGGATGCGATCTGGTCGGTGATTTCAAGCATCTGGAACAGCATCAAGGAGCATATTACAAATACACTGAACACAATTCATACGGTCGTATCGGCGGTGTGGAATGCAATCTCCGGCTTCGTTTCCGGTGTGCTGAATACCATTTCTTCTGTGGTATCTTCCGTCTGGAACGCAATCAAAAATACAGTCAGCACCGTGATGAGCGCAATAAAAGCGACGGTATCTTCTATCTGGGACAGCGTCAAAAATGCCGTTACCCAGAAGATAGCGGCGATCAAGGATACGATTGTGGGCGGCTTCAATGCTGCCGTGAATTTCATTAAAGATCTCGGTTCGCAGGCGTTCTCCTGGGGTGCTGATATTATCGACGGTATCGTTAACGGCATCAAGAGTATGATTGGCAGTCTTGCAGATTGCGTGACTGGTGTAGCCGATACCATCCGTGAGTTTCTGCACTTCTCCGTTCCCGATAAAGGTCCGCTGACTGACTACGAAAGCTGGATGCCGGACTTCATGAAGGGACTTGCAAAGGGCATCGACAAGAGCAAGAAGTACGTTGAGGCGGCTGTGTCCGGTGTGGCTGATGCTATGACGCTGACGATGCAGTCCGGGCTGAATGTCGATATGGACGGTATCTCCGGCGCAATGATGAATGGCAGCAGCGGCGGTGTGGTCAACAACTACTACAACAATGACAATAGCAGGACGGTGAATCAGACAAATAATAGTCCGAAGTCGCTGTCACGGCTGGAGATTTATCGTATGACACGCAATGCGCTGAATGTGTAATGGGGTGAGAACATGATTATGGCTGTTCCGGGATAGGGTCTCCTCCACGCCATGAATAGATATCTGACGATGTTAACCACTTGAGCTTTCCGTTTCTGTCGATTGAAATGTACTGATATCCCTCACGATTCGCGCTTATCCATTTTATCATTCCGTCTTCGTACCATTTGTAGTACAGCCCTTTTTCTGTTTTGCTTGCATACCGTCTGTATCTTCTGATCTCACCTGAAGGGTAAAAATCAACGTCAACTCCGGTCTCAAGTCCGTCTTTATAATATCCATACCATGAAAGGCTTCCATCATCAAAAAGCTCATACAGCAGTCCGGTGATCGGAACTTCCTCCTCGCCGGACAGATCACATATCCTGTATCCGTCTGAATCGTACCAGATATTCTCAGTCCATTCTTTGCCGTGTTCAATCACATAATCCAATGATAATACTGTTAGCTTTTCATGCTCCATCACATAATCTCTGGATAATTGCTTCAGCTCGTCCGGCGTCATCCATTCTTTTAATTCCTTTTGTTTTTTCGTTTTTGGCTTCTTTGGATTATGTTTCTTCGGCTTTTGATCCTTTGGATTTGGTTTTATAAACATGAATTCCAGACCTCCTTCAAGGGGATATGAATTGCATTATATTCTGTTTTGATTATACCACACTCACGCCGAAATTGTAAAGGGGGTGTCCCATGTTTTTTACACTTATTCTTGAAAACGCAAATGGTGACCGAGTGGACATGACCACAACCGCCAACCAGTATATGACCGCAAAGGTCGAGGGGTTGAATCCGCCACCCGGCACGATCAGCACCTCCGGCTATGCAGGCATGGACGGCAGCTACCTGAATAACGCCTTCATCGAGAAGCGGAATGTGGTCATTCACTTCGAGATGCGGGGTGTGGGACTGGAAGCCCGGAGGCATCAGCTTTACAAGGTGGTAAAGCCCTCCCGCTATATCAAGGTATACTACGCAACAGCAGGCATTGATGTATTCGCAGAGGGTTATGTCGAGACCTGCGAGGTCAATAATTTTGAAATGCTTACTACGGGGCAGATTTCTATTCTCTGCCCCGACATTTATTGGTATTCGACCGAGTCGGTTATGGCGTATTACTCGCAGATTCTCGGTGCATTTACCTTCCCGTTTCCGACCGAGAGTAACCCGGAGCCGTTTGTGCTGGGCAAGTACAATACCCGGAACATGATGGAGATCATCAACGACGGCGACGAAACGGGTTTCACGCTGGTGATTGAGGCTTCCTCTGATGAAGAGGTCGCAGCCCGTTCGCCTACACTCTACAATGCCGACACGGACGAGTATCTGCAAATCACAGGCGATATCCTGAACGGCGATATTATCACGGTCACCACCAAAACGGGCAATAAGACCGTCACGCTTGACCGTGGCGGTGTCAAGACCAACATCATCAATCGGCTGGTGTCCGGCTCAACATGGCTGACGCTGCGTGAGGGAAAGAACCGCTTTTATCTGCGTGGCACGGGACTGCAAAACCTGAAAGTCACCATTGTTCACACGAATGCGTATCTGGGGGTGTAGTATGCAGATTGAGGTTTACCGCATGACGGCGGAAGAAGATACACTGACGATTACGCTTGAAGCAGTCTGCGACACATTTTCCTCGCTGCTCTGGGATATTGAATACTACAAGTGCGGCAGCTTTGAAGTGTATATCGCCGCCAATCCGCAGAATATCGATATTTTCCAGACCGGCAGAATCGTCGGTCGTGATGATGATAATCAGCATTTCGGCATCATCGAATCGGTGCTTATAAACACTGATATCGAGAACGGCGACTACCTGACAGTGCGTGGTCGCTTTCTCATGTGCCTGCTGGAACGCCGTATTATTCATCCAACCTACAACGTAACAGCGGCAAAGGCATACAGCGAGATCGTCCGTGAGGTCGTGACGCAGAATGCACTGCTCTCGGATAACCGCAGGATTTCGGGGCTTTCCCTCGGAACGGTTACCGGCACCTGCTGGGAGCAGACCGCTACGCTGCAAATCTCATACACGAATCTGATGCAGTGGGTGTATACGATCTGCGAGAAGCTCGGTGGCACAGCGAATATTCGGCTGGTGAAATCCTCCGGGGAGCAGTATCGCATGGTATTTGACCTCTCCGAAGGCGCTGACCGCAGCATCATGCAGGAGGATAATCCGCATATTATCTTCTCCGACGCATACAGCAATCTGCTGTCGTTCAGCTATGCCGAAGACAGCAGCGTCCAGAAGAATTTCGCATATATCTTCGGTCAGGGCAAGGGCGATGAACGTAAGCGCACCACATATTGTGACGGCGACGAGCCAACCTACCTTGACCGCTATGAAGTGTATGTGGATGCGGACGATATTTCCGAGACAGAGCAGGTCGAGGGTGAAACGATCCCGATTCCGGAGGAGAAGTATCTGGAACTGCTGCGCACTCGCGGCTCGGAGCGTCTGGCGCTGCCGAAAACAGCATCGGAGTCGGATATCGCAGCACACAACACACAGTATGTATACAACCGCGATTATTTCGTCGGCGATTATGTGACGGTGCAGCACCGGCGATTTGGCATGATGCAGCCGCAGATACAGCTTATCGGCATGATTGAGGGCTTCGACCAGAACGGGCGCAGCCTGACACCAACTTTCAAGGAGGCATGATATATGGCTTTTTACAGCGGATTTTTCAATTCAAAGGGGCTCGACCGCACCTATACGGCGGAGGACTTCACGAGCTACCTCTCCAGCATCATTTGCAACGGCATCCTCGACACCTACGGGCAGAACTTCAAGCTGACGGCGGCAAACAGTGGTCTTGGCGTGGTTCTTGGTACCGGTAAAGCGTGGATCAATGGGCATTATTTCATCAACGATTCCCGATATGTGATCGATCTCACATCCTATCAGGACGAGTCCTTGCCGAGATATGTCGGTATTGCGATCTATCTTGATACCACAGAATCTGTCCGCAGTGTTACGCTGAAGCTCTTTCCCAGCACTCCGGCAGAGAATCCACAGCTTCCTTCTATCCCACAGGATGAAGATCATGTCCGACTTCTGATGTATGCGGTGCGCATGAATCCGGGAGCTTCACGAATTACAGAGAATGACTGGTTTGATTACCGTGAAGATGCAAATGTCTGCGGTTACTGCAAGTGCATTCTCGGCAAGTGCAAGGTGACGGAGCTGATGTCGCAGATGGCACAGCTTGTCGCAGAGGTACAGGAGAACAACGAGACCATTGCCGAGCTGACCAATAAGGTCGAGCAGCTTGAGGCGGAGGTCGAGGATATCGGCGACATTGTGGCTGTCGGTCAGTGCGGTGAAAACATCTTCTACGCGCTGTACTCCAACGGCAAACTGCTTCTGAAGGGCACCGGAGATATGTATGATTACGATTCTCCGCTTAGCCCGACTGGGAACGACTCTCCGTTCTTCAATAATCAGGATATTAAGCGCGTGGTTGTTTCTGACGGTATCACCGATATTGGCGTATATGCTTTCCGTTACTGCGATGAGCTTGAAACCGCATCACTGCCGAGAACCCTTACAAAAATCAGCGATTTTGCATTTTATCCGCACCCTGATGATATGGCAGTTCCGACAATTACACACGGTCTGACAGAGGTCACACTTCCAAGCAGCGTAACGGAAATCGGTTACTGTGCTTTTGCATACAACAGGCTCACAACGCTGACAGTTCCGAGAACAGTAACAACTATCGGAGAGCGTGTTTTTGCCGCCTGCGCAAACCTGACAACCGTGCGCTATGAAGCACCGGTTATCAACGAGTTCATGTTCGTGAACTGTAATAATCTGAGGAATGTTACGCTTGCAAGGACGGTCACAGAAATCAAGTCGCACTGGATCAATTACTGTCGTTCTCTGACGGAGATCACATACGAAGGCAGTCTGGCAGACTGGGCAGCGGTTACGAAGCGCAGCAACTGGGATGCGCACAGCGGTTCAATCAGTACAACAAACCTAACACGAATCAACTGCCTTGACGGATATATGCAGTATAATACCGAAACAGGAGAATGGACGGAGGTGCATGAATAATGTGGAAATTCCTTGTAAAGAACCAGAGCATTGAGATCATTGAGCGTGAGGTGCTGGCGGATCATCAGATCCAGTACGTGCAGTTCCGCTTCACCTTTGACGGTGACTGGCGACGTTTTCATAAGGTCGTACAGTTTACGCAGTGCGATGAGACCTATAACATTGTCCTCGGCACGGATGGCACATCGCTGTATCTGCCCGCGGAGCTTCATGTCGGCGCGGCAAAAATGTCGGTGTTCGGTTATGACACCGACAGCGATACGACCGTCCGAGCAACGACCGTCCCAGTCACGCTGAATATCCGTCCTTCCGGCTTTGTGGGTGATGATGAACCACCCATTCCGCCGACGCCTGATCTGTATGCGCAGCTTCTGAAAAAGATCGAGGGAGCAGGACATGGTACTGACGGAAAGTCTGCCTATGAGATCGCAGTTGAGCATGGGTACGTCGGTACGGAAACTGAGTGGCTGGCATCGCTTAAGGGTGAGCCGGGTGAAACTCCGGATATGTCGGAGTACCCGAAAACATCCGAGGTCACAATCATTGTCGAGCGCGAGATCGAAGCGGCAACAGGAGATTTTCATTCTCATGCGAATAAGGCAACGCTCGACCGCCTGACTCCGGAGCTGATGCAGGAGCTTTCCGGCTTGCAGCAGTTCGAGGACAGGACGCAGTATGAGATTCAGACCATCAACGAGGAGCTTCTGACGCTGAATGCACAGCGGCATACACACAATAACAAGGATGTTCTGGACACCATTACGGAGCAGTATTTGCAGGATGAGGCGGCTTTCCGTGCATCGACCAGCAATGCGCTGCACGGTCTGTCCACAGGGCTGAGTGAAGTCTCTGCGCAGGCGCATTCCCATGCCAATAAAACCGTTCTGGACAGCATCACACAGGAAATGCTTGACGGTATCGCAAGTGCGGCGCGACAGGCGCATTCACATCACAACCTCGCAACACTGAACGGCATCACGGATTCTCACGTTTCCCGATGGGAAGAGGCGTACACCGCAGCAATGAACCTCAATGAGCGTGTCGGTGTAAATGAGGGTGTGTTCGAGCGTTTCAAAACCGAGATTCTCTATGATATGCAGGGGGCAAAAACATCTATCTCGGATATTCTCACGAGACTGTCTGCCGTAGAGGACACGCTCTCCGGAGTGGAAGAAGCACTGGCAGATATTGTGGAGGTGACGACATGAGCATTGCAAATTATCTGGCGGCGCTGGATGCGCAGCGCGACCAGCTTGCGAGAAATCTCGTGACAATGGGTGTGCAGGCTTCGGAGTCAGAAAAGCTGAATACACTCGTGCCGAAGGTGCTGCAGATCCCGTCCGGCAGACCGGAGGTGACGCTGTTCTGCAACGGCAATGATGCTCTTACCACATACGGTGAGAGCATCTACACTTTCTATATAGACGGATATCGCAGCATTGCTGGCTTTGCGGATGTGTATCCGCATTTCTGCTGCGAGAAAAATGAATACGCCATTTATTATAATCAGCCGGATTTCAACTGGGGCGCTGTCATTTATACGATGTGTATCACTCCGGTACGCATCACACCTGCAAGCAGGATTCTGCTTACCTACAAGTCCGGAGCGACCGATGCAGGTGAAATGTGGCTGGTGCGCAAGAGCAGTCAGCAGATGTCGCCTGCGGAAACGGCAAGGTATATCCATGAAAAGCTCAGCGGCGGCGAGGCGATCTCCGTTCCGTTTGGCTGGCTTGGCTCCGTCGGAAACTATATCTCTGTCCTGCATGACTGCAGCGGTGTATCTGCTGACGAGTATTATCTTGCTTGGAAGGCAGTGACAGACAATACAAGCCCGATGATCAGGACGGTCAAGGTACTGGAGGTGACAACATGAAAGGAAGTATCTGTACGGTGATTGGCGCAATCGGCGGCGGAATTGCAGCGCTTTTCGGCGGCTGGGATTCCGCGCTGGTGACGCTCATCATCTTCATGGGCATTGACTTTGCAACCGGAATGATTACCGGTGCTATGGGCAAGTCCAAACACAGCAAGACCGGAAAGCTGAACAGTAAGGCTGGCTGGTACGGGCTTGCGAAGAAGGGCAGCATCCTCATGCTCATTATTGTGGCGGTGCGTCTGGATATTCTGCTCAACACCAATTATGTGCGTGATGCGGTCTGCATTGCGTTCTGCGTGAACGAGCTGCTTTCCATTGTGGAAAACACATCGCTCATGGGAATTCCGTATCCGCCCGCACTGAAAAACGCCATTGAGGTGCTGCAAAAGCAGACCGGCAGAAAGGATGATAACGATGATTAAGACATACGGCTATACAGATAACACGCAGCTTTCTCCACACTTCAATGCGCAGGAGTTTCGCTGCAAATGCGGCAAGGAGCATGATTTTCAGATCGACGATGACCTCATCACCAAGCTGGAGGCGCTCTATTCTACGCTGAACTGCTCCAAGATCATCGTCACCAGCGGTTTCCGTTGTGCTGCTCATGATAAGGCAGTCAAGGGTAGCGGTACGGGACAGCATACACTCGGCAAAGCTGCGGACATCTGCTGCTACGGACAGGACGGGCAGCCGATCAGCAGCAAGACCGTCTGCTGCAAGGCACAGGATACCGGCTTTACCGGCATTGCCAATATCACTGCCGCCTACATCTATACGCACGTCGATGTGCGTTCCGGCGGAAAGTGGTACGGCGATGAGGTTCACGGCAACAGCAGCGTGACCGATGATTTCTATAAATACTTCGGAGACGAGGATATGAAGGGCATTGACGTCAGCGTCCATAACGGCAAGATCAACTGGCAGAAGGTCAGTGCGGACGGCATTAATTTTGCGATCCTGAGAGCAGGATACGGCAGACTGGCATCGCAGAAGGATGACCGTTTCGAGGAGAACTATGTGGGTGCTAAGGCGGCAGGCATTCCGGTCGGTGCTTACTGGTACAGCTACGCTATGAGCGAGGACGAGACACGACTGGAGGCGGATGTGTTCCTCTCCGTTATCAAGGGAAAGCAGTTCGAGTTCCCGGTATATTTTGATCTGGAGGAGAAGAAGCAGTTTGACCTCGGCAAGGAAAAGGTATCTGCAATTATGCGGGCATTCCTCGAAAGAGTTGAGGCAGCGGGCTATTTTGTCGGTCTGTACGGTTCGGCATCCTCTCTCACGACACATACCACCGATGACATCAAGAGCCGCTACACGATCTGGCTGGCACACTGGTGTAACCAGACGAATTACACCGGCGCATACGGTATCTGGCAGCATTCCGAGAAAGGCAGCGTGGACGGTATCAACGGCAATGTTGATCTGGATATCTGCTACAAGGATTTCCCGACCATCATCAGGACGAAGGGGCTGAACGGCTTCGGCAAGGAGCTGAATCCGCCTGCTGCGGAGGACGGCATTACCGTTGAGGTCACGGTTGACGGAAAGAAGTACAGCGGAAAACTGAATAAGGCATAACATCAGCGCCCGTCGAGAATTTTTCTCGGCGGGCGTTTTTTTCGTCCAAACGCACCTCGATTCTGTAGTGGTATATGAAGGGGTTGACTTTTCCGGCTATCTATAGGAGGTGCTATTATGGATCAGCAGAAAATCATTGATGAGATCAACTACTACAAAGCGCAGGAAATCACGGAGCTGCTCTACGCCAGTGGTATGATTACATTTGACGAGTATGACAAATTAACGGACTTGAACCGCCGATCTTTCTCTCCCTTGTATGCGGACTTATTACCGAAAATGCTTGAAAAACCAGCCACTCAGAGTTAATATTGTATACTGACAAAGGAGGGAAAAACAATGAAAATCAAGAAAATTGAAGCACAGCCTGCTGTGGTGAAAAAGCTCCGGGTGGCTGCCTACTGCCGAGTCAGTACCGAGAATGAAGACCAGAAGGAAAGTCTGGAAGCGCAGCGTGAACATTACGAGTCGTGGATCAGGATGCACGATGACTGGGAATGCGCTGGTGTGTTCTATGATTTCGGAATCAGCGGTACAAAGGCGGATGTCCGTGAAGGCTTACAGGCTCTGTTATACGCCTGCCGCACCGGAAGCGTCGATTATGTGCTGACAAAATCCATCAGCCGCTTTTCACGAAACACATCCGACTGCCTGTCGCTGGTGCGTGAGCTGCTTTCATATAATATCCCCATCTACTTTGAGAAGGAGAACATTGACACCGGCAGCATGGAAAGTGAACTGATTCTGTCAGTTCTCAGCAGCATGGCACAGAGCGAATCCGAGTCCATTTCCAAGAATGTGAAGTGGTCGGTGAAAAAGCGAATGGAAGAAGGTAACTTTGTTTTCGGCTACCTTCCATACGGCTACACAAAGGACACAGCCGGAAACATGGTCATTGATCCGGTTGAGAGCGAGATCGTCAAGCTGATTTTTGATCTGGCGCTGAATGGTATGGGGACATACAAGATCGCGCAATTGCTCGACAAAAGGAAGGTTCCTACCCGCAAGGGCGGAAAGTGGTCAGGCTCGACGGTCAAGGGTATTCTTGTGAACGAGAAATACTACGGCGCTGCTGTCTTTCAGAAAACCTACACCGACAGCAACTTCCGACGTCATAACAACCACGGTGAGGTCGATAGCTTCATAGCGGAAGATCACCATGAAGCGATTATCAGCAAAGAGGTTTTTGATCGGGTGCAGGTCATGATACAGAAACGTATTGATGAACACGGCATCGTAAAGGATATGGGAAAGTACCATAACAAATATCCTTTTTCCGGCATCATCATCTGCGGTGAGTGCGGCGGCAAGTTCAAGCGGCAGACGCAGAGTGGCTGTATTGCATGGGCTTGCTCAACACATCTTTATAATAAAGATGACTGTTCCATGATGTTTATCAAGGATGAAGCGATAAAGGCAGCATTCGTGACGATGATGAATAAGCTGATCTTCGGCTGCAAGCAGGTTCTCGTTCCATATTATGACGCACTCCGCCTCGCCGATACGGACGAGAGCCTGCAAGGGATACTGGATCTGAAAAATGAATTGCAGCGCAACAGCGACCGCAAGAACGATCTGCGGAAGCTGCGTGTCAAGGGCTTCCTTGATGCGGCGATGTACAATCAGGAGCTGCGGCGTGTCGAAATGGAGAGCGAGGAAATCCGCGCTAAAATGAAGTGCATTGACAGAGCCGGGGAGAACGGCGATATCAGGGAAACGAAAAAGCTCTTACGCTTTGCAGAATCAGCAGAAATGCTCACGGAGTTCAGCGACGACCTGTTCACCGAATATGTTGACAGCATCATTGTATATACCAGAACCTGCATCGGCTTCCGGCTGAGATGCGGGCTGACGTTAAAGGAGGAAGTATGTACGGGTACAAGATAGTGGACGGTAAAGTGATAGTTGACGAGCAGGAAGCGGCAGTTGTTATAAACATCTTCAACGGGTATCTTTCTGGCATGAGCCTGCGGGATGCAGCAACCAATGCAGGCAGACCGATGGTTCACAGCATGGTGAAGTGCATCATCAGTAACTTCTGCTATGTCGGTGATGACTTCTATCCTGCGATTGTCAGCCGCCAGACCTTTGCGAGAGCGAACGCTGAACTGATACGCAGGTCAGAAAAGCACGGCGGCAAGAAGCGTCTGCAACTGCCGCCGGTCTATACGGAGTTTGAGATTTCAGAGCCGGAGATGCATTTTGACGATCCGATAAAGCAAGCCGAATACATCTACAGTCTGATCGGGGTGAGAAAATGAATGTTATAAAAATACCTGCCAAACCGCAGAAAGGCAATAATGCGGCGAAGGAGGAAGTCAAAAAGCTGCGTGTTGCAGCCTATTGCCGTGTATCGACGGACAACGAGGAACAGGCTACCAGCTACGAAACACAGATCGAGCACTACACTGAATTTATCAATAAGAATCCGGAATGGAAGCTTGTCAGGGTGTATGCCGATGACGGTATCAGCGCGACCTCGACCAAAGGCAGAGAGCAGTTCAACGCTATGATCGAGGACTGCAAAAATGGCTTGATCGACATGATCTTCACGAAGTCGATCAGCCGATTTGCTCGAAATACCGTTGACTGCCTGAACTATATCCGTATGCTCAAGGAGATGAACATTCCGGTATTCTTCGAGAAGGAGTCCATAAACACGATGGACTCGAAGGGAGAAGTCCTCCTGACCATTATGGCATCGTTGGCACAGCAGGAATCGGAATCACTCAGCCAGAACGTCAAGATCGGTGTGCAGTACCGCTTCCAGCAGGGAAAAGTGATGGTCAATGCCCGCCGCTTTCTCGGCTACGACAAGGACGATGAAGGACACCTGATCATCAATCCAGAACAGGCGGAAATCGTCAAGCGTATCTTCCGGGAGTATCTTGAGGGCGCAAGCTGCAAAAAGATCGCTCAGGGACTGCAGCGTGACGGTATTCCGAATGCACGCGGAAGCACAAAATGGCATGATAACAGCATACGCCTGATTCTCGGAAATGAGAAGTATATGGGCGATGCGCTCCTGCAAAAGACCTACACCGTGGACTGCCTCAGTAAAAAGCGGGTAAAGAACTCCGGCATCGTACCGCAATACTATGTCGAGGACGACCACGAAGCTATTATATCGAAAGAGACATTCCTGATGGTGCAGGAAGAAATGGCACGACGAGCGAGAACGCAGCTCCCGTTCGGCGGAAAGAAGGGCTATAGCGCTAACCACGCATTCTCGCAGATAATCTTCTGCGCTGGCTGCGGAGAGCAGTTCCGCAGAATACACTGGAACAACCGTGGCAAGAAGTCGGTTGTCTGGCGCTGCGTTACCCGATTGAAGGAGAAGGACAAGTGCCGCGCCAGAACCGTCAGCGAGGAAACCTTAAAGGCGGCATTTCTTGAAGGACTCAACGAGATGGTCTGCGACAGCGACACCTACCTGAACAGGCTCCGGGAGAACCTTGAAGCTGCAATCAATTCAGCCAATCCCATGTCGGCGGAAGCCCTCTCAGCAAAAATGGCTGAACTGCAGCGGGAGCTGATCAACCGGACGGAGCGCCGGGAGAACTACGATGACATCACAGAGGAAATCCTGCGCCTGCGTGAGCTGCAGGAGCAGAAAGGCATGGACGACGCTACGCAGAAGGAACACACGAAGCGTATCAGGGAGCTTCAGAAATTCATCCAGTCTCAGCCGAGTGAGATCACGGAGTTTGATGAGGCTCTGGTAAAGAAGCTGCTGGAGAAGGTAACCGTCCACGACGACTACTTGGAGTTCCGGTTTAAGTCGGGCGTGACGATCAGCATTGAAATGTGAATAGATAGAGCGAACCCCGCATCACTGGTTTCAGTGGTGCGGGGATTTTGTTATTCGTCCTTTTCTGCCTGATAATAAACGACGGTATCTCCGATATGCACACGCAGATGTTTTTTATCTACGGAAATATAGATTCTATTGAATTTTTTCGGTAATTTCAGATATGATTCTCTGTCTGAGCAAAATTTATCTTCAAGTTCAGTCAGCTCAATAGGTTTAACAAAATACCAAAGGAAAGAAAATGCAGCATCTATTTTTATTTGTTCCTGAATCGGTTCATAAACAATAAATTGACTATCTTCGTTTGGAAGCATCAATCGGCTGCATTTTTCACAAAACAGACCTTTTCCGGTGAAATCTGAGGTGTATCGACCTTCCATATCTTTATCACCAAAATATGACTTAAAATCCAGTTCCCAGCTTGTATCATCATAGAGGTTTATAACGCTGTCATCATCAAAATATTCCTGCGCAATCATCCAACCGCATGAGCATCTGATATGTTTGGTAGTTACTGATCTGTCGATTGATACAGGATCAAAGAGAATTATTTTCGGTGCTTCGTCATGGTAGATGAGCTTATCGCCGTCATATATCTCTTCAGTCAGAAACAGTACTGTTTTACCATGATATTCAAGCAACAGTTTCCGGTTGTCATGAGCAAGATATCCCTTGAATTCTTCGTCATAGTCATTTTGAATATATACAGTTCTATAATCATCCTCTGCCGATTCCGGGAAAGACGGAATCACTTCCCTCAACGCCATTATATAATAGCAATTATCAACTCTGGAGGGATATTTATACAGTCTATGGCAGCATTCGCAATGATAAAATGTAAAGCTGTGTGATGTAGAATTCGGTTCATCAAAAACCCAAAGTACTGTATGGTTCGGAACAGTTGTATCGCTCATCATGAAACCGCATTTACAAGTTTTATGCATCACTGAAACCTCCTTTCCATGCTTCGTGATAACGGATTTCTTCCCACTTTGTACATTTTGACGAATGACAACCAATATACGAAGTATCGAACCCTCTGTTATCCAATCTGCGCACTAACCTCACTGTGCAGATTGGTTGTCAGGCGTTTTTAGTTCGTAGATGTTTTTCCAAATACAGTAAAAAGTCAATTAGGGTTGACTTCGCAGATTGACTGTATAGCCGAAAACTGCCGTAAAATCGGCACTTTTACGCCTTATCCCTTGACATCAAAACTACGCACTCAACATGCCCCGTTCTTGGAAAAAGGTCTACGCCGCAGACCTTATCCACGGTGTACCCCTTGTCGTAGAGCAGCTTTGCATCACGGGCAGCAGTTGCAGGATTGCAGGAGATCATAACTATTCGTTTGGGAGCCGCCTCTGCGATGAGGTCAACTGTCTCCTGAGAGCATCCCTTTCGCGGAGGGTCTACCACTATGATATGGGGAGCGCAGCCCTGTTTGCGAAGCTTTCCGAAAACCTCGCCTGCGTCACCGCAGTGGAATTCCGCATTGGTTATATTATTGCTCTGAGCGTTGCGTTTGGCGTTTTCAACGGCTTGTGGGATTATTTCCACGCCGACGATCTTTGCAGCCTTTTCCGCCATGGAGAGACCGATGGTACCTGCGCCGCAGTAGAGGTCGGCGATGACATCGCTGCCGTCAGGCTGGGCATACTCCAGAGCCTTTGCATAGAGCCTTTCCGCCTGAAGGGTGTTGACCTGATAGAAGGAAAGGGGAGATATCTCTACGGTATTGCCGCACATAGTATCGCTGATAGTATCGCTTCCCCAAAGGGTCACGCAGCTGTCGCCGAGTATGACGTTTGTCTTTTTGGGGTTGATGTTCATGACTATGCTCTTTATTTCCGAAAAGGACTCCGTAAGCAGTCTGCAAAGGGATGAGAGCTGGCGTGAAACGTCCTTTCTCACCACAAGACAGACCATTATCTCGCCTGAGTGAGCACCTCTGCGGAGGTAGATATGGCGCATTATTCCGCTTCCTGTAGTCTCGTCGTAGACCGGCAGCTTTTTCTCGTTTATATAGCCGAGGACGGTGCGGAGTATATCTCCGAAGACCTCGGGCTGGAGAGCACAGTCAGTGACGGGAACAAGGCGGTGGCTTCTCGGAGCATAAAAACCGCAGACAGCCCTGCCGTCCTGCACTGCCAGCGGATACTGAGCCTTATTGCGGTAATGCTCGGTAGTTTCGGCACCGAGGAAGCTGTCAAACTCGGGAGAAAGACCGCCGATACGGGTGAAAGCGTCGCGGACAATACCGTCTTTGGTGCGGCACTCAGCCTCGTAGGAGATATGTCTCAGCAGACAGCCGCCGCATTTTTTATACACGGAGCAGGTGTTCTTCACTCGGTCTGGAGAGGGCGTGACAATACGTTCAACTATGCCGAATGCATAGCTTTTCAGAACCTTGACTATTTTTATCTCGGCGATATCGCCCACAGCGGTACCGGGGACGAAAACAGCCATGCCGTCAACGCGGCAGACGCCGCTTCCCTCGGATGTAAGACCGGTTATCTCGGCTGTACAGACCTGATTTTTTTCAGGCATTCCGTCACCTCCTCTTTTTTCTCCATGAGCTTGTCGAAGCTCCTGATGTACTCATACGGGAATTTGTAGTTATGTATACGGCTTATCTTACCGTCGGGGTAGACCAGCTTTGTGGACGCAGCGCAGCCTGCGCCGAGAATGGTCTGGGTCTCGTCCATGGTGAAGATATTGTAGTAGCTCTTGAAGCCCTTTTTCGCGTAGCCCACATTTTCGAGGTTATCCACGGTGTTCTTCTGGCGGTACATATAGTAGGGGAGATAGCCGTGGGACATGAGTGTGGGGATACTGTAGTCCACCATCTCAGCCGCGGGATTTGAGCTGTTTGCGCTGCCCTTTTCAAAGAGCGAAGCGGAGCGCTTTATGGTAAGGGTGTGGACAGTTATGCTCTCGGGTCAAGTTCTATCATGCGGTCGAGAGTGTTTCTGAAGCTGTCTGCGGACTCGGTGGGGAGACCTGCGATAAGGTCGGTATTGATATTATCGAAGCCCACCTTTCTTGCCAGCTCAAAGGCTTTCACGGCGTCCTCGCCTGAGTGCTTTCTGCCGATGACTTTCAGCACCTCGTCGTTGAGGGTCTGAGGGTTTACGGAGATTCGTCCTGCACCGAGAGCCTTTATCACTCTCAGCTTCTCCTCGGTGATTGTATCGGGGCGTCCTGCCTCAACGCTGTACTCTCTCACCTTATCAAGGTCGAAGTTTCGCTCCACAGCCTCCATGATAGTACGGAGCTCCTCTGCTGATACGGAAGTGGGAGTGCCGCCGCCGAAGTAGATGGTATCTATCTTGGTGTCGGTGTCCTTCACTATCCTGCCCACTATCTCCAGCTCGCGGCAGAGCGCACTGATGTACTCGGGCATGAGCTTTATAGCAGAGTCCATAGAGTGGGACACGAAGGAGCAGTAGCTGCACCTTGTGGGACAGAATGGGATAGAAACGTAAAGGCTCACCGCCGAGCTGTCTATCCTGTCAAGGATGGGGAGCTGGTTCACAGCGGTATCATAGGCGAGCTTCAGCTTTTTGGGGGCAACGAGGTAGTGTTCACCCAGCTGGGAGTATATCTTCTCCTCGGACTTCCCCTGACGGATAAGGTCGATGACCTTTTTCACGGGACGAATGCCTGTGAGCAGCCCCCATGGGGGAGTAATGCCTGTTCTGTTTACGAGGAGTCCGAAAAGCAGCCTGCAAATGGTGTACTCAAAGTCCTTTTTCTCGGCATCGGGTGGGAGCTTTACTGTTTTTTCCTCCTGAGCGCCGTCAAGGCAGACACGGACGGTAACGCTGTTATCCTCAGTGACCTCGGTATAGACATAGTCACTGCCCGAAGCCTCTGCAATGTCTGAGGTGAAGCTGAATCTTGCCGTATTGAAGAAAAGCTTCAGCGTAGCCTCGGTCTCGTATTTAAAAGAATGGCCGATCATTATAATCGGCATTTTTGAATTATTATTATCAGTCATTTTTTCCTCTGAACTGTTTCATATATGGATTTGCTTCACGCTCGTAATCGAGGGTAGTGGTCTCATTGTGACCGGGATAAACTCTGTAATCGCCCTCAAGGTGATAGAGCTTGTTGAGTGAGTACATCATAGCGGAGCTGCTGCTGTGAGGGAGGTCTGTTCTGCCGACGGAGCAGCAGAAAAGGGTGTCTCCCGAGAATATAACATCGCCGCAGACATAGCACACGCTGCCCAAAGTATGACCTGGGGTGTGGAGCACGCGGAAAGAGCAGTCACCGTCATTGATATAGCAGTCGCCGTAAACGCAGGTCCAGTCGGTAATGGGAGTGAACTTTACAAAGGACATACTGTTTGCGAGGGAGTGAGCCTCGCTGTCCAGCATATATGCGTCAAGCTCGTGAATGTATATCTCGGCTCCCGTAGCCTGATGGACCTCCTCAGCGCCGCCGATGTGATCGAAGTGACCGTGGGTGAGGAGTATCTTTGACAGGCGGAGCTTCTTCATTTTCAGGAACTCCAGCAGCAGGCGGCTGTCACCGCCGATATCGACGGCAACGCATCTGCCGGGAGCAGTTTCAACAATATAGCAGTTAGCACGGAGAGGTCCGAGCTGAAGGTGGTGTATTTTCATAAATTTCTCCTTAAATAGCGGCTCTTTCAACGGAAATAACGCCCTTTATCTTTCTGAGCTTCTCAAAGAGGTTCTTGAGCTGCTCTGTGCTTGAAATGACGATAGTTCCCTCAAAAAGGGCATTGCCGTTTTTCAGTACTCTCGAAGCGGAGTGTACGATGGGCACACGGGCTTCCAGAAGGACCGCGGAAATATCGTAGACAAGACCCACTCTGTCGGTGGCAGTGACCTCGAAGCTGGTCTGGAGCTGAGTATCGCTGCTGTCTGTCCACTGGATATCTACCCAGCGGTCAAGCTCCTCGGGATTGTTCCTTGCGAGGGCAGCCTTGTAGTTTGTGCAGTTGGTGGTGTGTACGGAAACTCCGTATCCTCTGGTGATGAAGCCGATGATATCGTCTCCGGGGAGAGGATTGCAGCACTGAGCGAACTTGATGAGCATATCGTCTATCTGGTCAAGAACTATGCTGCTCCTGCCGTTTGGCTTAGGCTTGATGAGGGGGATAACGGACGGTTCTTCCTCTTTCTCGTAGAGCTTCTCGTACTTGTCTTTTAGTCGTGGGATTATCTTTGAGAGCAGTATTCCTCCGTAGCCGATAGATGCATAGAAGTCGTCGAGAGTCTCGCAGTTATGGCGTTTGAAGTCGTCCTGCAGAAACTCGGTGTACTGCTCCTCCTTGAGGTTTATCCTGTGGCGCTTGAACTCGCGCTCCAGCTGAGCCTTGCCCTCGATGATGTTCTCCTCGCGGCGCTCTTTTTTGAACCATGAGCGTATCTTGGAGCGTGCTTCATTGGTCTGGACGATGTTGAGCCATGCTCTGTTGGGACCCTTATCGGGGTCCTTACTGGTGATTATCTCGCATATCTGTCCTGTCTGGAGCTTATAGTCCAGCGGAACTATCCTTCCGTCCACCTTGGCGCCCACGGTCTTGTGACCTATCTGTGTGTGGATACGGTAGGCGAAGTCTATTACAGTTGAATTGATAGGAAGGCTGACAGACATACCCTTGGGAGTCATAACGACGATATCCTCGGGGTCGAGGTCTGTCTTGATAATGCGGACTATCTCCTCAACGTCGTCCGAGGTCTGCTGAGCTTCTATGACCTGACGCACCCATGCAAGGCGCTGTTCCATTTTGTCCTTGCCCTGAATGCCCTCCTTGTACTTCCAGTGAGCGGCGATGCCGTACTCAGCTGTCTCGTGCATATCCCAAGTGCGTATCTGCACCTCAAATGGGATACCCTCCTTGCCGAGAACAGTGGTGTGGAGAGACTGGTACATATTGTTCTTGGGGGTGGAGATATAGTCCTTGAATCGGTTGGGCAGGGGCTTGAACATATCGTGGATAAGACCAAGCACGTTGTAGCACTCCGCAATGGTGGTGACGATGATACGGACGGCATACTTGTCGTAGATCTCGTCGATGTTCTTGTGATTTATAAATATCTTTCTGTAAATGCTGTAAATGCTCTTTACTCTGCCGTCTATCTGGGGCGGCTGAGAGAACTCCTCCGACTTGAAGCGCTGAGCGATACGGCTCTTGATTATCTCGATGAACGCCTCTCGCTCCTCCTTTTTGTTTTCGAGGATATTCTCTATCTCGGAGTAGGCATAGGGGTCGAGGTAGTGGAAAGCCAGATCCTGAAGCTCCTCTTTTATGGCTCTGATACCGAGTCTGTGAGCGATAGGCGCATAGATGTTCATGGTCTCGAGAGCGGTGTTCCTCTGCTTTTCGAGGGGACGGTATTTCAGAGTCCGCATATTGTGGAGGCGGTCGCTGAGCTTGATTATCATAACGCGGATATCCTGCGACATGGCAAGGAGTATCTTACGGATATTCTCAGCCTGCTGCTCCTCCTTGGTGGAGGTGGGTATCTTGCTCAGCTTTGTGACACCGTCCACTAAGAGAGCGACGTCCTGACCGAAGCGCTTCTTCAGGTCATCCAGAGTTGCATCGGTGTCCTCCACAACGTCATGGAGGAGTGCGGCGCAGATGGTATCGGTATCCATACCAAGCTCCAGCAGAGTATATGCAACTGCCAGCGGGTGGGTGATATATGGCTTACCCGAGGAGCGCATCTGTCCCTCGTGAGCCTTTGCGGCGAATTCGTAAGCTGAGATTATTTTGCTGAGGTCGTACTGCTTATCATCTGTAAGTATCTTCTGTATTATTTTTTCTATGGTGAAGTCATCGTCAAAGTCGGGGATATCCTTCAGAAATTCCTCAGGGTTCTGAGGGAGAGCCGACTCAGGTATCGGGATCTCCAGCTCGTGGTGTATGAGATTTGATACATTCATGTCCTCTGTCATAGCTTTACTCCTTGATCTTTGCGGTTTGTGTCCTGCTTCTGAGGGAAACAAGCACAGGAGCCGAGTCGAGATCGGCTTTCTGTGTGACTTTGACCTTTGCTATCCTTGAATCCGAGCAGGAGACGGTTATAAGTCCAAGCTGTCTGAGCGCTTCAACGGAAACGCAGAACTTACAGTAATTGATATTTCTGTCATTGAGCTTTATGTAAAGTGTATCCGAGCAGATACCGCCGTCGGGGATGGCTTTGTATATCTTCACGACGTCATTTCGTGACGGGTTCATGCTCGGGTAGTAATTCTGCGGCAGCTCCTCGCCGCGGAGAAAGGCTTCAAAAGCCGAATGAGCGGCAAAGTACTTGCTCTGCTCGAATATATGGGGACGGAGGTCGCTGACGATGATACTCACCGTGCGGCTTCCGCGGAAATCGTTTATGCCCAGCGAGACTATCATATCGCAGACATCACCCTTTGAGACGTTAAGCTCCCACGGGGACTTCCTGAACACAAGGGCGTCCGCCTGAGTGAAGCCTATTTTTACTCTGAGCTTTGAGTGAGCGCCGTCGGAAAGGGGGAATATATCCGTTATCTGAGCGTTTTCAATATAGAACAGTGGCTTTTCGTTGTCTGTGCCGAAGGGCTCCAGCACGTTGAGTCCCTCCACGTTCTGCACAGTCAGCTCCTGAGGAGCAACGGGGCTGTCGGCTTTTAGCTCAGCCACGGGCATTATCCTGTGGTTTTCGAGGGCGTACTGCTCCAGCAGGCTGCGGAACTTCTCCGCGCAGCCCTCCTTTATGGTAAAGCCGCCTGCGGCAGGGTGTCCGCCGAACTTGTCGAGGACGTCTGCGGCATAGCTGAGAGCACCGAACACCGAGAACTCGCCGAAGGCTCTTGCGGAGCCTCTTATCTCGCCGTCGGACTCCGAGGCAATGAAGCAGGGTTTGCCGAAGCGCTCCACTATTTTTGAAGCCACGATACCGATGACGCCGTGATGCCAGTCCTTTCCGCAGAGGAAAATGACTCTGCCTCTTATGAGCTCGGGGGAGCTGTCTATCATAGAGTATATCTCATCAGTGATGGCGTTTTCGGTCTCCTTGCGCATATTGTTGAGCCTGTCCAGCTCCTGAGCGGCGGCGAGAGCCTCATCGTAGTCCTCGCACAGGAACAGCTCTGCGGCAGCTTTAGGTGACCCGAATCTGCCGGCGGCGTTTATCCGCGGACCTATTCCAAAGCCGATGGAGCGTGTGTCTATTGGCTTATTGGCAAGTCCGCAGACCTCCTTCAGCGCAATGAGGGAGGGGCGGTCGGAATTTTGTATGAGCTCCATGCCATAAGCCACAAGGAAGCGGTTTTCGCCTGTGAGACTGACAATATCGGCAACGGTAGCAATGGCGGCAAGGTCGCCGAACTGCTCCAGAGCCATAGTATAGTCGCCGCCGTCAAGGGCAGCGACCAGCTTCAGCGCGATACCTGCGCCGCACATATACTTGAATGGAGAGAAGCAGTCATGCCTGTGAGGGTCCACCACAGCCTCCGCCCTCGGAAGCTGTTCACCCTGCTGGTGGTGGTCGGTGACCACAAGCTTCATACCAAGGGCGTAGATGTATTCAGCCTCGGCAATGGCAGCAATACCGTTATCAACAGTTATTATAAGTGAAACGCCGTCGTCGGATATCTTGTCCACAGCCTTCATATTGAGACCGTAGCCCTCCGAGCGTTCGGGGATATAGTAGGTGACATCGGCGCCTGTTTCGAGGAGGTAGGAATAGAGTATGACGGTGGACATAACGCCGTCGCAGTCGTAGTCGCCGTAGATACATATGCGTTCGCCGCTGTCGATAGCGTTGTTTATAGTATCCGCAGCTTCCTGCATATCCTTTATGAGGAAAGGGTCGGAAAGCTCGTCCACATTGAGGCTTTCCATGACGGAATCAGGTGAAGAATAGCCTTTGGCGGCAAGAGCAGCAGCTGCCAGTGAGCTTACTCCGCAGCCGAGCATAAGAGCAGAGACTGCATTTCTGTCGGGTCTGCCGACGGTCCATTTTTTCATACAAAAACTCCCGAAAACAATATATTTAGTTTATTATACCACAAAACGTCATTTTTTTCAATAGAACGCGGCAAAAAAACCAAATTGTAACCGAAAAGCCCCTGCACTTGCAGGGGCAGCATTCATGTGACGCTCTCGATCTTTATGCGGAGCTTTCGGATTATCTTTTTTCCAGCCTTGATATATATGACTGGGAGATGCCTATGCAGTCGGCAACTTCCTTCTGGGTCTTTTCCTTGCCGTCGATAAGCCCGAAACGCATTTCCATGATCTCCCGTTCACGGTCACAGAGCTCCGCAACGGCACCGCGGAGTATCTCACGCTCAGCTTCTGTCTCGATGCCCTTGTTTACGATGTCATCGTCGGTGCCGAGTATATCCGAGAGCAGCAGCTCATTGCCGTCGTAGTCGATATTCAGGGGCTCGTCTATGGAGAGGTCGTTGCGGTACTGTGAGGACTTCCGCAGGAACATGAGTATCTCGTTCTCGATACAGCGCGAGGCGTAGGTGGCAAGCTTGATATTCTTTGTGGGGCAGAAGGTGTTTACCGCCTTGATGAGCCCGATAGTGCCTATGGACACAAGGTCCTCTATGCCAATGCCTGTGGACTCGAATTTCTTGGCTATGTATACCACAAGTCTGAGATTATGCTCTATAAGGCAGTTCCTCGCGTCGGGGTCATGAGTAAGCAGCCTTTCAAATACCTCGGTCTCCTCCTCACGGGTAAGGGGAGGGGGCAGGGTATCGGAACCGTTTACATAGAATATCTCTCCTGTGAAGTGTTTTTTCAGGAATGCTCTGACTTTTTCGATGATGTTCATATTTTTACTCCTTATGCCTATATTTTCAGAAGCTTCGGGTTGAAAACGGCTTTATCGCCGCATTCTCCGAAGCCCACGACAGCGTCCACGGTCTTTCGTGCTCCGTTTTCACAGCTTATGAGAACCTCGTCCGGTCGGAAAACGGGTATGAGACTGCTTCCCGTAACAGCAGAGCAAGGCAGCAGTCTGAACCCTCGCGGGAGCCTGTCTGTATCGAGGGGCACACCTGTCAGCTCCTCAAAGGACTTTTCGGGACATATCATAACGGGAGTCCCCGTAAAGAAGTCCACCAGCCCGTTTCCCGTGTCGGCAAGTCCGCTCAGCCGTACTATCCGTCCGCCCTTTCTCACGGTCACCATCCATTCTCCCTCCGGAGCCCTGTCCAGTGCATTCCGCATAAGCCTTACCGCAGCATAGAGAGCAGCCGTTGTCACAATGAGTATAAGCAGCGAGAAATCTATGTAGAAGCAGCCGTTGTTGAAGCGGATAAACTGCGGCTTCAGCAGGGAATAAACACCGTAGACAGCACCTGCGAGGACAAAATTAGCAGCGAAGAAGGCGGCAGTGTTTATCATCAGACGTTTAGCTCCATGGAAACCGAAAGCCAGTGCGACTATGCTGACAGCTGCGGCGAGCTTTATGGCGAGGGGGATAAGTGTGCCGAGGCAGGGCAGCAGGATAGTCAGCGAGAAAAGGCTCCCGTAAGCAGATGCAGCAGCACATCTGCTGTTTTTCAGCGGAGAATGTGTGACTCCTGCGGTGATACGAAGCAGGAAGAAGTTCACATAGATGTTGAGGATAATAAGTACGTCGATGTAGATAGTCTCCACTAAGCACCTCCCGTCAGGCTGTCTGTAATATATTATAATGCAGCGAGTCCGCGTAATATGTCATAATCTGTCCGCAAAAGCTTATTTAGAAATCTGCTATTGACAAGGCCGGATCGATGTGGTATAATAACTTTTTCCGAACGGATCGGCAGATTTCTTTCTGTTCGGAATTAATATGATAAACCACGGCATATCCATGCAGAAAGGAAAGTGAGAGCTATGAAGATCGCAGTATTCTCGGACATTCACGGAAATCTGAAAGCATTGAAGACAGTGCTTGAACAGATAAGGGAAAAGAAAGCAGACCTTACAGTATTTTTAGGAGACATCTTCCAGCGCGGAAACGAGGAGTTTGAGTGCCTTGAACTGTTGAAGGCAAGCGGAATAATCTGCCTTAAAGGCAACTGTGAGCTGTATGCGGAGCACGGAGTGGATGTAGACCCCGATGTGGAACATCTCAGGGAGTATTATGACGGCATCAGGAAAAGACTTACAGCTGAGCAGAAAGAGTTTATCAGCAATATGCCGTTATTCTACGAAGCTGAGTGCTGCGGGCATAAGATGCGGTTTTCACATTTCCTGTTTCTTGATGTTGATGCACCATATCCCTTTTTGCCGCTGTCAAGCCTGAAAAACGGAGATTTTGACAAAGCTTGCCTGAGTGATGAGGTAAATGCGTATGAGCTTGTGGCAGTGGGACATTCTCACGGGAATTTCGTGAAAGGAAACGTTGTATCTGTTTCTGCATCAGGTCTGGAGGGAGCTTCATGGCTTCTGATAGAAGCGGATGAGGATACTCTCAGCTATGAGCGTATAAGCATAGAATGACAAAAAATGCCCCTCGGAGTTTACCGCATAGTGAAAAGTGAATAGTTAATGTGTTCGCTGCGCCCACGTTATATAACTAATATCGCCGCAGGCGACACCGCAACTCTCAACTTTCAACTCTAAACTATCAACTAAAAAAATGCCCCCGAACGCTTTTTAACGCTCGGAGGCATTTTTTCATACACCATAAGAAATCTAAAGTGTACCCCAAACCGTGGACAAAATTTTGCAACCATGGACAGATAAAATGAACCCTGCCTGATGCAATTGCTCATGATAGATATGCTGTTCTTAGATTCCGAACCAGAGGCAAAACCAGCC
>Ga0255342_1001016_pt1 | contig 42788 bp, 43 predicted proteins | sample wastewater_treat_3_FD_192416 | JGI IMG/M metagenome (GOLD analysis project Ga0255342, IMG submission 192416) | Wastewater microbial communities from Lulu Island WWTP, Vancouver, Canada - plant14 | ecosystem: Engineered > WWTP > Wastewater > Unclassified | place: Canada: Vancouver, British...
GCGAAAGAAATCTTTTTATTTAAATTATTATTTGTTTATAATTTAATCACTTATATCCAAATAATAATTCATAATCAAATTTTTGTCAACAATTTTCATTAAAATTTTTATTATTGGTGAAATTTATACTTTTGTTAAAAGATATTTTCATCAATTACAGGAGAATTATGTCCAAATAGCAATGCAAAACCTGGGAGGGTTAAGATTATGCAGAGTTTAAAGCAACTTATAGACGACAATGTCGTTAATTTTACAAGAGTTCCTAATTTTTTCTTAGACGAATACATATATCAATTATCAGAATCAGCGCTAAAAGTTTATTTAACCATTTTAAGAAAAACTATCGGATGGCAGAAAGATAAAGATTTTATCAGTTATAGTCAAATTCAGAAAATGTCAAACTTATCGGGAAATTCAATATTAAAAGGGATAAAAGAACTTATCGAAAAGGATTTAATCGAAACTCATAAATTCGGAATAGGGAAGGGGACTAAAATTTCTTATGAAATAAAAAATAAAAATAGTAATAATATTATTCTTGAAACAAAAACAGATGAAAATATACCCTCAAAATTTGAGGTAATAGACAACCAAAAAGAAACTAATACTATAAATAATGAGGTAATAAATACCGTTAATACCTCAAATTTTGCGGTATTAAATCCGCCTAATACCGCAAAATTTATATACACAAAAGAAAGTAATATAAAAAAAGAAGAAGAAGAAAAGAAAAAGTTAAACAATGATGTAACTAAAAAACAAGAAGATATTATTAACAATGATACTTCTTCTGCTAATTTTGAAATTATTAATAAACTAAAACAAAATGGAATATCTCAAATACAAATAAATAATATATTTACTAAACACGATCCTGATTATTTACAGGAAAAATTAAATCAATTTGAATATCTTTTAAAACATAATCCCAAAAAAGTAAAAGGGAAGGGGAGGTTTCTTTATATGTCGATAATCCAAAACTGGATTGATGACGATTATTTTAATATAATAGATAAAAAAAAGACAGAAAAAGAAATTGAATATAATAAGGCAATAAAAAATCAAATGTCAAATGAAATGAATTATTATAGACTCGAATACGATAAATATGTCGAATATGAGACTGATAAGTATCTAAATAATTTATCAGAAGAAGATAATCTAAAATTAGATGAAGAAATAAAAAAGACAATGCAGTCGGGATTTTATAAAAGTTATGAAAAAGACGAGATAGTTTATAATAATTTAATTAATACAAGGAAATTTGAATATATTAAGAAATATTGTGTTAATTTGATTCCTTTTGACGATTTTATCGCTCAAAAAAAGAGAGTAGAAAAAATAGCGGCGTGAAAGAGAAAATAATAAAAGGTATGATTGATTTATATGAGACGTCCAAAATGACGAAGGATGATTTTATTGATTTGGCAAAAATAATAATAAAATAAAAATATTTTTTATAGGTATTTATTTTTATTAAAATTTGTTATAAAATATTGTTTTTACTATGGAGTTAAAAAAACAATAAGGATTTATAAAGTAATGTATAAAAATTTTTATGAGCTGAAAGATAATATTATTTTTTATAAAGACAATGAAAAAACAAGTGTTTTTTTTATTCTTTTAAATAAAGAAAATGTTGTCTTTCCTCAAAATATTATACTAATAAATTTGGGAGAAGATTTATCAATAAGGATTAAATGCGATTTATATAAAAAATATTTTCAAACAAATATTATTAATATGATTAATAATCTGGTAAATGAAAAAACAAATTTTATAGATGGGAATAATATAATATTTATGCATAATATTGGTATTTTGTTTGAACCTGAATTAAAATTATCTGCTGAATCTTTATTTAAAAATTTCAGTAAAGAAAATTTAATAATAATATTCTGGGATGGATTTTATCAAGAAAGTGAAAAAAAATTATATTTTATAAATTCAGAATCAGGAATAACTATGGATTTAAATAATTTAAAAGCAAAAATAATAAATATAAAGGATAAAGTATGAAATATTCTGATGTAATAAATTTTAATGAAATAACATCTGTTATTAAATTAGATTCAATTAAAGACCAAAACAAAGCAAAAAATTTAGTTAAAACTTATATTTTTTCAAAAAGAATGCAGGAAGATGTAAACTCCCAGATTTTGAGGAATTTAAATTATAATCAGAATTCGGAAACTAAAGGTATTCAGATTGTAGGTAATTATGGAACAGGAAAATCGCATCTTATGGCAGTTATTTCATCAATAGCTGAAAATGCAGATTTATTGAATGAGATAAGCGATAATCAATTAAAAGAAAACATGAAAAATATTGCAGGGAAATTTAAAGTCTTACAGATAGATATAGGTTCTGATAGACCTCTAAAAGAAATTATTTTTTTATCACTTGAAAAATGGTTAAATGAAGATTTAGATATTAAATTTCAATTTATAACAGATGCAACTCAAAACTATAAAGATATGATTTTTGAAATGATGGCAGCATTTCAAGAGAAATATCCGGATAAAGGAATCCTATTAGTTATTGATGAAATGCTTGCTTATTTAAAAAGTAGGGATAATACTCAATTGAATTCTGATTTAATTGTATTACAAAAAGTCGGGGAAGCGTGCGATAGTTCTTCAGCTTCAACAAGATTTAGATTTATGTTTGGAGTTCAGGAGTTATTATATCAAGCTCCAGAGTTTCAATTTCAAGCAGAAATGTTAAATAAAGTTGAAGATAGGTATGATGATTTAATAATAACAAAAGAAGATGTTGCTTTTGTTGTAAAAAATAGACTTCTTAAGAAAGATGAACATCAAAAAGCTAATATTCGTAAACATATTGAAAAGTTTTCATATCTTTATGAAGATTTACATAATAATTTTAATGAATATGTTGAAATGTATCCTGTTCATCCGGCATATATAGAAAATTTTAGTCAGATTAAGCATGGAAAAAGTCAGAGAGAAATTTTAAAAACTTTAAGCAATCATTTTAAAAAAATGCTTGATAATGATATACCAACAAATAATCCCGGTATTATTACTTTTGATTCTTATTGGATCGAATTATCATCAAATCCTTCAATGCTATCTATTCCTGATATAAGAAAAACTAAAGAGGTAATAGAAACTATTTATACAAAGATCGAAAGTTATTTCTCAGGAGCAAGGGCAAGTAAAAAAGAAAATGCATATAAAATAACAAATGCTTTAGGTATCAAATTATTACAAGGCGACATAAATCAACAGAATGGATGTGATATAAAAACATTAAAAGATCATCTTTTTTTATCAATAACCGGCGTTAATGAGGCAAATTTATTGGAAGAAGCTCTTGAATCGACAGTTGCAAAAGGGCTTGTAAATGCAACTAATGGTCAATTTTTTTGTAAAAAAGAAGATAGTAATGAGTATCATATCAGAATTGAAGGCGGCGTTAATTATGATGTTCTTATTGAAGAAAGAGCAAAAACATTATCAGAAGATCAATGCGATCAAGCGTTTTTTGATTTTTTACAATTACAATTACAATTAAGTTATAATACTTATAGAACCGGATTTAAAATCTGGGAACATACTATTGATTGGAAAGACAAAAAAACTTTTAGAAATGGGTATGTGTTTTTTGGAAATCCTGATGAAAAATCAACAACTCAACCAATACAAAGTTATTATATTTATTTTATGCCTATATTTTCCGGAGCAAGAGCTAAATACGAACAAGATGAAGTATATTTTGATATGAAAGATTTGTCAAAAGATTTTAAAGAATTGATAAAAATTTATGGCGCTGCAAAAATGCTTGAGGTATCATCGAGCTCTGATCAAAAAGGTATTTATAAATCTAAAATTGAAGAATTAAGCAACAAAGCAAGAAAAATATTTGACAGTGAATATATCAGAATAACTAAAGTAAAATATTGTAATGATGAAAAATTATTACAAACATATCAGCTTCCCGGATTTGGAAGTTCAAAAGAGATGATTTTTACAGAAGTAGCAAGTCTTATTTTAAATAATTATTTTAATAATAAATTCCCCGAATACCCAATATTTAAGAATTTGTTAAGTCCAATTGCAAAAGATAATTTTGAAAGGAGAATCAAATCTGCATTAACTAAAATAGTAAATCCTATGACTTCAAATAAAGATGGAGAGGCAATACTTGATGGTCTTGGATTATTATCTACTAATGGAATTGATACCCAATATTCAAAATATGCTAATATATTATCAAAAAAATTAAAAGATAAAGGGCAGGGACAAGTTCTTAATAGAGATGATATTTTATATTGTCATTATGCTCCGACAAATTTATGGTATGGAAAAGATTTTAATTTTGAATATCAATTAGTTTTTCTTATTTTATGCGTTTTGGTATATAAAGGTGAAATTGAGATTGCTTGGACTGGTAAAACAATAAATGCCGCAAGTATCGGGCAAATTAATAATTTAACCGATGATGATTTTTTCTCATTTAAGTATATAAAGCAGCCGGCAGGGATTTCTTATGAATCTGTAAAAACTTTATTTCAATGTCTTGGATTACCCGATTATACTCAATATCTTGATACAAGAAATGATATATATATAGAGATTATAAAAAGAGTTCGGGATATGATTGAGAAAACTTTAAAAGCAAGGAATGTTTTAAATGAAGGGATAAAATGCAGAAATGTGTTTCTTATTGATGAAAAAGATGTTAATGACCTGAAGGATAAGATTGATAAATTGAAAGATATTTTAGATAAAATAGAAGGATTGAATAATTATGGGAAAATAAGGAATTTCTCTATACCGAAAAATGATTTAATAGATACATTTGAAACTTATAAGAGCATAGATAAAATAGAAAAATTAAAAGAAATATCTCGAATATTTGAAGAATATATTAAATATATTGAGATTGCTTTTAATTATGCTCTTGATATAACGATTATGAGCGATTTGGAAGAGGTTTTAGATAATTATGGAAAAATATTAAAATCAAATGATGATAGTCAGATAAAAAATTTTGAAACAAAAATAAAAGCGTTAAAAGACAGGTATACTGATGAATATATCAAAAATTATATAGAATATTTATTATCCCAACAGGATGGATTTAAAAGGGATGAGTTAATGCAATCAAATATTAAAAAGATATGCGATATATTCAGGGATACTGATATTATTCCTATGTCAAATTATAAAAATTGGGTTGATAAAATTACGAAGTTAAAAATTGCTAAACAAATAACAAAAAAAGAGGTTTTAGAATCTCCATATCATGATTTTAATCCAAGAGATTTTCGAGAAAAAGAGAAGCCAAATATAATAAAATATAAGCAGGAACTTGAAGAGATTTATAGTAATGTTGAAAAATCATTAAAACATATATTGTCAGATCAGTCGGTAACAAATAATATATCATTATTAGAAAATAAAGATAAAACTCTTATTGAGAATTTCAAAAACAAAAAGGCAGAGCTTTCTCTGGAAAATGCTGAACAAATAAGAAATATTATTTTAACATTATCAAAGGGATTGGATAAAATTGAGATTGATTATGATGAAATTAAAAATCTTTTTCAAGCTCCCTTAACGCCGGATGACGCTATAAATTTATTTACTGAAATTGTAAATGAAAAAATTATCGGGAAAGAAAGAAGAAAGGTAAGGATTATTATAAAATAAAATTTATTTATCATAGGAGATAAAAATTATGGTTAGTGTTAAATTAGAAAAAAATGATGTTGTGATAAGATTTCCTAATGGATTTGTTTCTAATTCATTAGTAGAAAAATTTATTGAACGGTTAGACCTTGAAGAACTGGCAGAAAAAAATAAAATGACAGAAAAACAGGCAGATGATTTAGCAGAAGATATAAACAATGAATGGTGGAAAAGTAATAAAAATTCTTTTCTTGATGGAATAAAACAATGAAGATTGTAATTGAGACTAATATTTTTATTGATTATTAACCCGAATTTCGATTTAAGATAAAAAATTTGATAAACCACGGAGAACACCGAGAACACAGAGAAAAAAAATAAAAATCATTTTTTTTCAATTTGAAATTCTTTTCTCAGTGAACTCTGTGTGCTCAGTGGTTTAATTCCAATATAAATCCTAATTCGAATTTCGCGTTATTAAATTAAAAGGAGTGAATAATGTTTGATAATGTAAAAAAAGAGAAACCGGTTACGGTTTTAGGGAAAACATTTGCAAATGATGAAGAAAGAAGAGCATATTTTACCGAAGATCTTAGAAAAAAACTGCCGGAATTAAAAAAAATCGAAGGATTTCCTATCGGCGAGGATGAAGATATATTAAATTTATCAGATCCTCCATATTATACTGCATGTCCGAATCCATGGATAAATGATTTTATACAGGAATGGGAAGATGCAAAAACAGATAAAACTCCTTTTTATGTAAAAGAGCCTTATGCGGCAGATGTAACCGAAGGGAAAAATAATCCAATATATAATGCTCATAGTTATCATACAAAAGTGCCGCATCCTGCTATTATGAGATATATATTACATTATACAAAACCGGGCGATATAATCCTTGACGGATTTGCAGGGACAGGAATGACAGGCGTTGCCGCTCAAATGTGCGCAAATCCTGACCTTGAGTTTAAAACAAAGATAGAAAATGAATGGAAAGATGCAGGTAAAGGGAAGCCGAAATGGGGAGCAAGAAAAGCAATACTTGGGGATTTGTCGCCGATTGCTTCTTTTATTGCTTATAATTATAATACTCCAGTTGATGCCGGCGAGTTCGAAGAGGAAGCGCAACGGATATTAAAAGAGGTTGAGAAAGAGTATGGCTGGATGTATGAAACATATCATACTGACGGGCAGAAAGGTAAAATAAATTATGTGGTTTGGAGCGATGTTTTTACCTGTCCGGACTGCGGGGGAGAAAATATTTTTTGGGATGCGGCTGTTGATGAAGAATCTAATACAGTGAAAGATGAGTTCAATTGCACTAATTGTAATGCAATGCAGACTAAAAAAAGTCTTGATAAAGCATGGGTTACTATTTATGATAAAACATTAAATGAAAATATTAAACAAACAAGATCAATTCCTGTTTTGATAAATTATTCTATTGGAACAAAAAGATTTGAGAAAAAACCTGATAAAAAAGATATTGATTTGATAAAAAAAATAGATGAAATGGAAATACCTTATTGGTATCCGAAAGATAGAATGTGTGAAGGTGATGAATCAAGAAGAAATGACAGAAATGGAATAACTCATGTTCATCATTTTTATACGAATAGGAATTTATCTAATATTTCTTTGTATTTATCAAAAATATTGATACAACAAATGAAATTTCTTTTTACAAGTTTTGTTAATAACTTATCAAAAAATGCAAGATATAAATTTAAGAGATCTGGAAATGTTCCTTTAACTGGGACACTTTATATATCATCATTAACTACAGAAACTAATTTCGTTAATTCCTTTAAAGGAAAATTTAATGATATTTCTAATATTTTTAATATAATAAGAAATTTTACATTTAATACAATAATATTTAATAATTCAACAAGTGTTTTATCTGTAAATAATAATTCAATCGACTATATTTTTACTGATCCTCCTTTTGGAGCGAATATTATGTATTCCGAATTAAATTTTATCTGGGAATCATGGTTAAAAGTTAAAACAAATAACAATAAAGAAGCAATTGAAAACAAAGTACAAAATAAGGGATTTAACGAATATACACATCTTATGACTGATTGTTTTAAAGAATATTACAGAGTCCTAAAACCGGGTAAATGGATGACAGTTGAGTTTTCTAATACAAGCGCAGCAATATGGAATGGAATCCAGACTGCGATTCAAAAATCGGGTTTTGTTGTTGCAAATGTATCATCGTTAGATAAAAAACAGGGGAGTTTTAAAGCAGTAACAACTCCTACCGCAGTAAAACAAGACCTTATCATCTCCTGTTACAAACCATCTGATGAATTTATCCATAATTTTGAACAAAACAAGACTTCTCCTGTCAGCGTTTGGGAGTTTGTCGGAGAGCATTTAAAACATCTTCCGATACATATTGTTGAAAACAAATCAAATGCAGCAGTTATTGAGAGAAGTCCGAAAATTCTTTATGATAGACTTATTACTTTTTATATTATGAAAGGAATACCTGTTCCGATTGATGCAAAAGATTTTCAGGATGGTTTAAGAAAAAGGTATGAAGAGCGGGATGGTATGTATTTCCTCAAAGAACAGGTTGCAGAATATGATAAAAAGAAAGGAGAAACAAAGGGGAATGTTCAATGGGCGTTATTTATATCTAATGAAAATGAAGGTATCGAATGGTTAAAATTGAGACTTAAAGAAAAACCGCAAAAATATCAGGATATTCAGCCGGAATGGATGCAGTCGATATTTGTCCGAAAAGGCGATATTTTACCTGAATTACTGAAAATCCTCGATGATAATTTCTTAAAAGACAATGAAAACCGTTATTATATACCGGATGAGTTTAATCAGAAACAAAAAGATGAGATGAGAATAAAAGGGTTATTAAAAGAGTTTGACCAGTATAAAGATACAATATTAAGAACAAGAAAAGCGTTAAAAGAGGTTAGGGGAGAGTCTTTAAGAGCCGGATTTAAAAATTGCTGGGATAAAAAAGATTGGAACACAATAATAATGATAGGCGAGAAAATACCGCAGGATTTATTGATGGAAGATGAGTTTTTACTGATGTATTATGATATTGCAAAGGATAAGGTATAAAAGTAGGAAATAATGAGATTTAATAATCAGGAAATAAACATATTATCAAAGCGAAAAGTTTTTGGTAAGTCTATTTGTAAAATCGAGATTCTTTCAACCGGTGAAATATTGGAAGTTAATGAAAATGATATTGAAAAAGAAGAGAAAAGTATAAATATATTACAATTAAGATATTATGCGGTTGCTTCAAAAATAATCAACGAGAAAACAAGTCATTCTATTTTATCTCCTTATGAAAGCAGTTTATTACCTTTACCTCATCAGATTCTTGCATTGGAAAAAACATTGAGTAATGTATTTGTCAGGTATCTTATTGCCGATGAAGTCGGTATGGGAAAAACTATTGAAGCAGGTCTTGTTATAAAAGAATTAAAATTGAGAGGAATAGTAAAAAGAATATTGGTAGTTGTTCCAAAATCTGCTATGCCTCAATGGAAAAGTGAGATGAAACTTCATTTTAATGAAACATTTCATATTTATGATACTGATTTTGTTAATGCTATGACAAGATCATTTAGTATGGTTGAAGCTGATAATGAATTAAATTTATGGAAACAAAACAATCAGATTATTGTATCTACTGACACATTAAGACCATTAGACAAGAGAAACGGCTGGACAAAAGAAGAGGTTGATAAATATAATGAACAGAGAATAAAGAATGCAATTGATGCAGACTTTGATTTGCTTATAATAGATGAGTGTCATAAAGTCGGCGGCAGCTCGCAGACTGTTGGAAGATATAAAATGGCAGATGAATTATGTAATTCAATAGCAAATGTTCTTTTACTATCTGCAACACCGCATAGGGGTAAGTCTGATCATTTCAGGAGAGTTTTGCAATTAATAGATAAAGATGCTTTCACCGGAGAGGGTATGCCTTCTATTAAAGAAATTGAACCCTACATTGTTAGAACTGAAAAAAGATTGGCTATTGATTATAATGGAAAACCTCTATTCAACAAGAGAAGAACAGAAAGATTTTTAGTATATTATAATGAAATTAAACATAAAAAACAGCAAGAATTATATGAAGATGTTACAAATTATGTAAAAGCAGGATTTAACAGAGCATTAACCGAAAAAAATACATCTTATGGTTTTGTAATGATTTTATTTCAAAAATTAGTCAGCAGTTCTATTGCTGCTATTAAAGAGTGTATGAAGGGTAGGGTAGAAAGGTTATTTTCAGAAGGTAATAATAACGAGGATTTTATAGAAGAATATAATGATAATGAAATAGATATTAGAGAAGAATATGAATATGATATAACCGGTAATATCAGAATGAACGGATTTAGTAACAATGAAGAGATAGAACAACTTCGGGAATTGATAAAGAAAGCAGAGGATTGTGAGAATAGCGAGACTGATGCAAAAGCAGAAGCATTATTAGAAAAATTAGCAGAATTAAAGAGAAAAGAGGAAAATCCTGATTTGAAATTTTTAATTTTTACAGAATTCAGGGCAACGCAGGAAATGTTAAAAAGGTTTTTAGAAGATAGAGGATATAGATGTCAAATTCTAAATGGCGGGATGAGTTTAGAAGAGAGAACAAAAGCATTAAAGGATTTTAAGGAAAATGATCATATTCTTATTTCAACTGAAGCCGGAGGCGAGTCTCTTAATATGCAGTTTGCATATATTATATTTAATTATGATATTCCATGGAATCCGATGATGATAGAGCAAAGAATCGGAAGAGTTGACAGAATAGGACAGAAACATGAGGTATTAGCTTATAATATTTTTCTAAATAATTCGGTAGACCAGAGAGTATATGAAGTAATTGTAGAAAAATTAAATAATATTTTAGAGCAGCTTGGAATTGATAAAACAGCAGATGTTTTAGACTCAACAATTTCAACAAAAGAGGTTAACAATTTGTATTTAACTTCTTTACTTGACTCATCAAGGTTTGAAAAAGCAGGGAATGATTGGTTAGATCAGATAAAAGAAAAATTAAAAGATTATAAATCTACAGAAAATATTTTACCGGTAACAAATAAAAGCGATATAAAAGTCGAGAAAGCAACTGAAATTAAACATAGTCCGCTACCTTTTTGGTTGGAGACTATGGTTTTATCTTACTTTGATAATGATTCTGAAAAAATAAAAAAGACTCTTTTTGGATATGAAATACAAATTGATAAAGTTCAAAGAAAAGAGATTACATTTGACGCATCATTAGCATTAAATAATCCGGGAGTTGAACATATAACTTTACAGAATGATTTAATAATAAAACTTTTAAATGAAGCAGTTCCGTATAACGGGAAATCGCCAATTATTAAAATAAAAATAAATAACATTGATTATTCTAATGGATTCTGGACATTGTGGAATCTGACAGTAAAAAATCAGCTTGAGTCAAAAACTAAATTTATACCAATTTTTATTCAGGACGATGATAGTATATTTATTCCGTTAGCTCAAAATATCTGGGACAGATTGATTGATAGAAATAATAATGATTTTATTAAGTTGCTTGGATATATTAAAGAGGATGAAGCAACAGTAATTTTTAATAAACTACAAGTTTTATGTGAAACCGAACTGCAATCAATATATAATGATATGAATGAATCATTATTAATTAACTTAACAAAAATTAAAAATAATAAAATAAATGCTTATAATTTCAGAAAAAAACAATTATCAAAAATAGGTATAGAAAATATCAGAGAAGCAAGAAAGAAAAAATTAGATAAAGAATATAATGAATGGGTTGATTCTTTTGTATCAAATTCTGAGGTTATTCCAAATCTTCAATGTATGATAATAATCAGGCTTGAAAATGAATGATTGGAAAGAAGTTTATTATAAATTTATAGAGCAGGATAAATCTTTATTATTTATTGAAGATTCGGATAATATATTATTATATGATGATTTAATTTCTTTTTTATTTTTAAAGAATATAATTATAATTAATCCTAAAACATCTTTGGAATTAAGAATTGAATTTGAATTAAAAATAAAAAACGAAATATTAGCAGATAATAGAAAATATATAATAAAAATTGATAATTCTTATCCTATAATGCCTGATATTTTTCAATATGGGTATAAACTAAAAATACTATTAAGCGATATTTTTAAGTTAATTGATACCAATGTTATAAAAGATTTATCATCAATATATTTTAATGATATTATGGTTATTAATGAAAAACAGGATTATAAATTAAATACATTTGAGACAATCGAAAGTATATTTAAGAATTTATATAATATTAATATTGATGATATAAAGAGTATAGAACAGGTTATAACTAATCTTATAAATCTTCATTCAATAACATTTTATTTTAATTGTTATTTACACAACATACTGATAGATAATCTTAATCATTTTCAAAATATTATTAATTTTAATATTTTAAATAAAGAAGATTTTAATAATTTTTTAATAAATGAAATTATTCAATTTGTTAGTGATCAAAATAATAAAATTAATTTTAACGACAGGTTTCTGATAAGAGAATTAAAGAATTATTTTATTACAGGTAAAATAAAACCAATAAAAGTAAATAAAGAAATATTTGAAAAATCTTCAATTAAAGAATGTTTATATTATGATGAAAAAGAATATAAAATAAATGAAATTAACTCTTTGAAGGATTATTTAAAAAATATCATACCGGAATGTAATAAAATCGAAAAATGGTTTGATTTCGTTAAAAGTTATTCAAAATTATTTTATTTGGCGTATGGTCAAGAAAATGTTGAAATAATAGAAGACATTAAAATATTTGACATTGAAATAAATAAAAAATGGACAAAATTTTTAAGAGAAAATTTTAATAATATTCAATCATTATCGCCATATTATCGACCATATTCAGTAAATCAGATTTTAAATTATTTTCATTTTAATAAAATTGATAAATTTATTTTAATTGTCATTGATTGTATGAATTTGTGGCAGTGGTGTATGTTAAAAGAAAAGATTATAGAAAAAGGGATAGATATAAAAAAAGAATCTTCAATTATAGCATGGCTTCCTACTGTAACATCTTTGTCGAGACAAGCTATTTTTAGGGGGGCAGAACCTCAATTATTAAAAGAAAATTACGATGAAGAAAAAATATTTAAAGAATTCTGGGAGAATAAAGGATTTCATCCGTCAGAAATAAAACATAATATATTTAGTGTAACAAAACAAATAAATAAAGACGAGTTAAATTATTTTCATAAAATTGGACTTGTTACAAATGATATTGATGATATAGTTCATAGTAATTTTATGGGGAATTCAAAATTATTTAAAGATACAAAAGATTGGATAGAATCTTTTTTTAAAATATTTGATGAATTGTTGTTGTTTAAAGAAAAAGGTTATAATATTTATATAACATCAGATCATGGTAATGTAGAATCTTATGGTTTAATAAAATATACTCGTAATCAAAATTTTGGTAGTAAATCAAGAGGTAAAAGATATATTAATTTTTATGAAAAGAATTTATTAGATGATTTTATTAAGAGCAATATAATAGATTTTAAATATAATACTATAAATAATTCATTATATATTGAAGATAATCATTGTTTTGATGAAAAAGATAAAATAAATATAACACATGGAGGGGGACATATTTTTGAAGTATTAGTCCCATTTATTGAGTTATGAATAATATAGAATCAATTAAAATTAACCAGAGAATTCCTATATATGTTTTAGAAGAGGCATTTAAGCAATATTTAACTGATAAAAAAGATAAAGATTATATTTTGGAACAAATAAGAATAGATTCAACTGGAGAAAATAGAATAAATAAATCATATTTGGTAGTTAATAGCGTAATCTTTAATAATCCAATTAATAAATATATAGAGTCATATAAGAATAATTTTATTAAACTATTTTCAAATTCAATTAATAAACATATTATATTAACATCTTTAATATGTTCTTGTTATCCTTATGCTCATTCTTTATTATATGAATTAGGGTCAATATTTAAAGTTCAAGATATTGTTAATACAAATGTTATATTATCAAAAATGAAATCAATATACGGTAGCAATCGAGTTTGTGAAAATGCTTTTTATAGTTTAATACCAATGTTTATAGATTTAAAAATAATCAATCGTATTAAAACAGGATTATATTCTCATGGGGATTTTTACAATCTTGAAGATAATGATATAACAGAATTGTTTTTAATTTCATTTCTAATTAATAATTCTAATAAGAAAGTATTATTAGAAGATATTTCATATAATCCATATTTCTTTTTTTATAAAATATCAGTAAATAATTTAAAATTTAAAAACATAAAAATATTTGATAGCAGAATTGGCGGAGGGTATATTTCATTATAAATTGATAAAATAACTGTATTCATTACAAGAGATTTAATTAGAAATTATATTTCAGAAGATGAAAAAAATCGAAAATGGAGATTTATAAGATCCGATTTGTATAATCAAATTATTAAAAGGAATGATAGTGATTATTATAAAAAAAGAATTAAAGCAGTAAGCAATTTGAATGAAATTGAAGAGATAAAAGTTAATCGCTTCGGGTTTAATTCCTCGTCAGCTTGCTTCGGGGTATTTCATTTAATTATAAGGATAAAAACAAATGAAAGATTTTAAATTAAAAGAACTCCCACCAGAAATGAATCTGGAGACAACAAAAGTTTTAAAAAAGACTGCAAGCGCTTACAGGTATTTATCGGAATTAAAAGGAGTATCGCTAACAATACCGAATCAATCTATCTTGATAAATACATTGCCGTTATTAGAAGCAAAGGACAGCTCGGCAATTGAAAATATTATAACGACTCATGACGAATTGTATAAAGAGGATTTATTCGGAGAGTTTATCAGTAGCGCTTCGGCAAAAGAGGTAAAAGATTATTCAACCGCTTTAAAAAGAGGGTATGAAATAGTAAAGAATACCGGATTGCTTACAAACAATAACATCATCGAAATACAGGAAATAATTGAACATAATAAAGCGGGATTCAGGAAATTGCCCGGAACAGAATTGAAAAATGATAATACCGGCGAGACAGTATATATTCCGCCTCAAAATCCTGACGATATAATAAAATTAATGGATAATCTTGAAATCTTTATTAATAATGATGATTTTTGCGGATATGATCCGCTTGTCAAAATGGCTGTTATTCATTACCAGTTTGAAAGTATTCATCCTTTTTATGACGGTAACGGTAGAACCGGAAGAATTATAAATATTTTATATCTTGTTTTAAAAGGGCTTTTAGATATTCCGATTTTATATTTGAGCAGGTATATTATAAAAAACAAAAACGATTATTATAGATTACTTCGGGAAGTCGGGACAAAAGGTAATTGGGAAGAATGGATTTTATTTATATTACAGGGAGTTGAAGAAACGTCAAAAGAAACAATCGTAATTATAAATGAGATAAAAAAATTGATGATGGATTATAAACACCGGATTAGAGAAAAATTTAAGTTTTATTCGCAGGATTTAATAAATAATCTTTTTTGTCATCCGTATACAAAAATTGAGTTTCTTGAAAGAGATTTGAATATAACAAGACAGACTGCGGCAAAATATCTTGACGACTTGGCAGATAAGAAATTCTTGAAAAAAGAAAAAATGGGAAATAATAATTATTATATCAATGAGCCGTTATTTAACCTGTTTTTGAATCGGTAAAAATATTAACATACAAAAAAAGCATGTTAAAAAAAGTTAAATATTTTAACATAGATTATTGCGAGCGTTAAAAAAAACGGATATTATTAACATTCATATTTATTTAAAAATTATGTGAACTATTCACATAACCGTAATTATCTGATTCACTTTTTTATATAATATTTTTTAGAGTAAAATATCTCGAATAATAAACTCAAAATCTTTATTTATTTCAAGATTTTCAAATAATGTATTGTAAATTGTTATAAGGTCAAAATACATAATCCTTGTTTTTTCATTTTTATCTTTATCATGAAGAAAAAGAAAATCATTTTTCAGATAAAAATCCAATACTTTTTTATCATTATAAGCGTCAAGAGTCAGAAATCTGCATCCCGTTTTATTTTTTATAACAAAAAATATTTTTAGGAAAGATAATATTTGACTGCCAAGACCCGCTCTTTTAAAATCTTTATCTACTCCAAGTCGTCCGATTTTTACAGCAGGATAGTATCTAAAATGCTTTTCTCTTTCAAATAATTTTCTCTTTTTTGTTCCGGAAAGTTCAATATTATCATTTGAAAGACTAACCATAGCAACAAGTTTATTTTCTGTATTAATCCAGCAATAAGTTTTTGCAAGCAATTCTTTTTGGTATTTTTTTGCTTCATTCTGAAAAAAATCATTCAAATCTTCATTTTCACAATCAATAGAAATTGAAAGAGTATCATTTAAAATTGTTAATTGGAATTCTGAAAGATTAGTAAACATGATTATAGGATATTTTTACTATTAGAAATTACTTTTTTAAACATGTCTAAGTTTTTAATTATTTTATCTTTTGAAGTTTTTTTGTTTATGTTTTCATTTGCATTTTTTTCGAAAAATATAGCTTCTTTGCCATGTAATGTAGGTGTTGATTTAATTTGTAATGCCATAATATTTAACCTCAATATAAATATATCATAAAATTGGGAATTATACAATTAAATTAATTAAAATAAATAATAAAAAATTATGTGAACCATTTTTTAATTACTTTTTGATATTTCCGATATTATTAATAACAAATAAACTTTTTCGGAGACGATTTTATGCTTGATTTATCAAATCCCAACACTAACGACGCATATTCAAGGGCGATTGAGACATTTTTATCGAATAATTTTCAGGACTATGACAATCTACGCGAGTTACCGCCGGAGGAGGCGTCGGATAAAATCGACGAGTTTTTCAACAACATTCCCGATTACAAGCCGAACAGTAAATTATTAAAAATATCGGCGGTTAGAAGTTATGTTGAAAAAGAGTTAAAAATCCGGCTCCCTCATAGCGAGGTCAGAAAAAACCTATCCAAACAAATACCCAAACATTCAACAAAAGAGGATATGTCAAAAGAGGAAGTAAAAATATTTGTCGAGCATTTTCGTAAACTTTATGAATCTGCTGAAAGCAGTCATGAGAAATTTTCATCATTGAGAAATTTTATAATTGTAAATCTCTTGGCTTATACCGGACAGAGAATCGGCGATGTTTTAAAAATATCGGTTTCAGAGGCAAAAAAGCCGGTATTACATTTCAAGCAGGAGAAATCAGGACAGGAAGTTTTTATCGATAATCCCTGTTTATCCTATATTCTTGCATATATTACAATCTCGACTTTGAAGGACGAAGATTTTCTTTTTGCTAATGGGCTCGACAGAAAGCCGATAAGTTACAGGTTTATTTTATCCGTTATTCAGAGGGCGGGACTATTACTTTTTGGTAAAAATATTTCTCCCCACTGTTTTAGAAAGTTTGTTATAACAGAATTAAGACTTCTCGGTAAATCTAATGCGGAAATTCAATCCGTTTCAGGGCATTCTTCATCGGCGATGATCGATTATTACCCGACAAGACAGCCGAAGATCGAGGGATTGAAAGGGTTATTGGAATAAAAAAAATTATTATAATTTTCATAAAAATTATTGACAATATATATAAATATTATTAATATTGTTAATAGATCTTTCACAAACTATTAGGGATAATCCTTTTTTAAGGATACGATTTAATCGCCCCTTTTAATGACAATCCTCATTAAAAGCATTCTTTTTTGTTAGTAAGGAATTTATTTTTCTTATCTGACCTAAGTTTTGAGAGTTTTAATAGGAGGTACTTTGATTAATAACAGATTTATTAACGGTTCTATTCCTGAAGATTTAAGTGAGGAATATTTTAAGAAATTATTTTGTGGTTTCCAAGATTTTCATGATTCTCAACCTTTTAGAATAGGAAAACTGATTTTAGATACAAAATTAGATTATGAAAATGATAAAAATATAATAAATAGCGATTATTCTATTAAATCAGATTATGAGCAATGGTTTTCATATTGTTTAAAATGTTTTAAACAATATAAAAATAGTCCTTATTTATTTAGAACATTAATTTATATTTCAAGATTTATAGAAATTGATAAGGGAACAGAAAATTTATTAATAAAAAAATCAAATTCTAATCTTTTAGAATTAAGAAAAATAATAAGAAATAGAAAAGAAGAAACTATTGAAAAGCAGAAAGAATATATTGATATAATGGGAGAATCAGCCGGCTTTATCATGGCTAGAGAAAGTATTTGGAAGGGGATTAAACCTCTTTTAATAGCTTTTAGATCGTTGGACTTACAGGTTTTAAAAAATAATTTATCAATAATTTGTTCTTATGACTATCCTCAAAAAAATCAGAACATTCCTGAAGACATTAGAAATTATATAAATTTACCCGATAAAATATTAAATATTTTTCAGAGTATAAATTATTATGCGGCCGAAGAAGAAGGTATTACTTTAAGAAGAGAGTTTGCGAAAGATCTTGCAGAAAAATTAAAACCGAGAGATAAAAACGATCCTAGATTAGAACCTCCGAAACCGCCAGATAATTATCCTGAAAAGTTACTTGATTGTTGGGATACTACATTAAAAGAACCTCATCCGGTATGGAGAATAGCTTATATCGAAGCTATTTCAGTACTTGGAGTAAATCCCTTAGTTAATCCCGTCAATAAAACAAATCTTCATATTATTCTAAGAAAAGTCTCCGAGTCGGACAAATCACAGAATGTTAGAGAAACGGCGAGAGAATGCGCGGAAAAAATAAGTAAACTCAGAACCGGAGTAGATTCAGGAAGTAATAAAAGGTTTCTTGTTAACGCTTTCTTGCATCTTAAGAAAGCTCATTATTTAACAAATAAAAAAGAGTGCGATTTTTTTGACGAAAAAGAAGCGCAAAAAACAAATAGTTACGAGGTAAGAGGAGGAGACAAAACATTTTTTATTTATAGATAAAACAATTAAATATTACAAAGCGACCCTCATATCGCAATTTTAACCGTAATGTTTAATTTTTATAAATTTCTTCGTATGAAGGAATAAAAAATTAAATCAAAAGGTAGGTTATTTTATGAAGAAAGAATTTTGTTACAAAGATTGTGAAATAACACATTTTTACAAGTGTAGTTTTTGCCAAAAAAACAGTTATAATTCTTTGACTGAAGCTGATCGAGTCAGAATCAGTCAGAATAAGAATTTGAGGATTTATAAATGTCCTCATAATAACGGGTATCATTTGACAAGTCATCTTCATTCTGGGAATGAAGAAATATTTATAAAAAAATATTTAGTTAAATAAGGAGAATTCTTTATTTTCATTTGTATATAATGACAGTTAATTTAAACATAATTCATATTTAATTACAAGATATATTTGGATAAAATTAAACATCGGGCAGTAAACCGCCATAGAAAAAATGTTAATTCATTATTTGTCAGTAAGTTACAATATTTTTTTCTTCCTAATATTTTTATTAATATTTCACTGTAAATTTGAGAAAATAGGGTATATTTTAAACATTTAGGGTAAAACCGCCACGAGAAATTAGTTTAAATCCTTTTATAGTAAATAATTATGCAAAATAAATCTCTCCCAATGAACAAACGAATTACCGGAGTAAAATTAACTCTGTCAACTCCTGTAGAATGAATTATTCTGTATATTCATACGATAAAAAGATAAAAGATCGATTCTCAGGGAGTTGAGGGCTTCGGTTTTCAACAGGCTTTTTATCTTGCCGGTTATGGTCGGCAACGCTTAATGCCGTAGCCGACCGGTTTCAAGTATAATTCAATAAATAATATCTGTAAAGGGTTTCCGCTTATGCTCCAATCCCTTTCGGGACTATCGCCCTTGACAGATATTATTTATCGAATACCTTGACTGAATTGTCTGAATGTATTATGTTATAAATACACGATTCGAGGGGTGTCCGCCTCTTAAATCTTGTTAGGTTGCCTTCTTTATGCGTTGCATAGAGAAGGCTTTTTTATTTGATAAATATATTATGTGTCATATTATATCATATTCTGGTTAATTAGTCGTTATTATTCTGAAAAATGGCATAATTATATATTATAAGAAATATATTAAATTATATCTTGACTTTTCAGCATATTATTGTTATATTTTAACTACCTAACAAGATATTTTATAAGGAGATTTTCTTAAATGAACGCTTACTCAATTATAACAGAGAGGATCGTCGATTCTCTCTCTAAAGGCGTTGTTCCATGGCGTAAGCCCTGGAACGATGTAATACCATCAAATTATATTACAGAAAAAACTTATTCCGGTATCAATCTGTTTCTACTTGGACTTAATGATTTTAAAAGTCCTTACTGGCTTACTTGGAAACAGATTCAAACGCTCGGAGGAGCTGTCAAGAAGGGTAAAAAGTCATCGGTTATCGTCTATTTTACTATGACGGAATATGAAAACTCTTTTACCTTTTCTGACGGTAGGGATAATATTACCGATAATGTTAAGATTCCGCTTCTTAAATATTATCGTGTCTGGAACTGGGAGCAGACAGACCTAATCCCCGAAAAAAAAATAACTACCGATAACAAACAGCTTATTACTTGCGATACTGTTTTTGACAATCTACCGGTTAGACCTGTTATTGAACGAGGGGACTATCCCTGTTATCAGCCGATAAGCGATAAGATATTTATTCAAGATATATCCTTTTTTAAATCATCGGAGGATTATTATTCAACGCTTTACCATGAGACAACTCACTGGACAGGTCATGAGTCAAGATTAAATCGAGGGGAGTTAAAAAAGAGCGCTTTCGGGTCGGAGCGTTACTCCAAAGAGGAGCTTGTCGCAGAGATGGGAGCAAGTTTTCTATGCGGGCTTACCGGTATTCAGCAAAAGACTATTGATAACAGCGTCTCCTATATACAAAGCTGGCTATCTGTTCTTAAAAATGATAAGACCTTTGTTATATCTGCTTCGGCTCAAGCGCAAAAAGCGGTTGATTATATTCTTAGTAAAGGAGGGGCGGCATGAGATTGGCGATAGTCGGCTCGAGGTCGTTTAACGACTACCCCTCTTTTGAGAAAGAGATTCTTGATAACATCGACATATCAAATGTTACGGAGATTATATCAGGCGGAGCGGTCGGAACAGACCGTCTCGCCGAAATATTTGCGGATAAATATAACATACCGATAAAAATATTATCTCCCGACTGGAAGCGATACGGGAAAAGGGCTGGGATCGTCCAAAATATTGATATTGTTAAAGAGGCAGAACTTGTCTTTGCTTTCTGGGATGGAGTTTCAAAAGGGACATCTTTTAATATACTAGAAGCGATAAAAAGAAATGTCTGTTTGAGGGTGGTTGAGAAGATCGAGGGGTTAAAGAAGTTATTGGAGTAATTCAAATAGGATTTTAGAATTTTCTTTTACTGACTTTTCCCTCTTTCCGGCATTTAATAATTTTTCAACCTCTTTTAAGTCTTTTCTTATTTCTTTAAGTTTTGACTCATAATTTTTTCTTTCATTTATTTTATTTATAATTTCAATAGATTCTGGATCATTATCTATCCCTATATATTTATGAATAACTTTATTGTTATCCCTAAATGAGAGATAAATATAATATTTATTCCATCTCTTTTTTTTAGATATAGAACCTTTTGGATAAGAAGATATTATTTCTTCATATTTTTGTTTCAGAATTGATAATCTATCAAACTCCTCTTTTAATACGCCAATTACTACGCCCATATATATTACCTTGCATAACATCTATAATAATAATATAACTTGTTAGGCAAGTCAAGAATATTAATTCTTTCTCCCCTCCTCTCCCCGCTTTTCGGATTTATTCTAAATAATGCGAAAAGTTGCGTCTCGGTCATCCTTTACCTCGACCGACATAACACCCGTTATCGTCAACCGCAGAAGCGGACGCGCGTCGTACGCTTTTCCGATAACGGGGTATTATGCCGACTTTTCGCGCTTGGTTTTTTATATGGTTAGTTTATGGTAATCCTGTTTATATTATCTATTTATAAAAAAGCGGGGAGTTTTACAAACATTGCCCTCCGCCGATTATGAAAAAGAATAAATAAATATACCATCAATAAATCCAACTCGCAAATGTCGCATACCGCCTCTTGTCTGTTTTATCACGGACGATAAATTATCAGACAAGAGTTAGGTATGCGAAAGACGGAGACACGATGTCGGAGTCTGTCGTTTGCGAGCGTATACCGGAGAAAAGAATTAACATTCTGAGAAAAAATCAAGGCGGAGGAATTTCTAGAAACAACTTAAATATTTTGACATAACCATAATTATATTATATAATTATTTTGAGGTAGAAAAATGAATGCGAGAATATCTATCGATCCAAACATTTGCCACGGAAAACCTGTAATAAAGAATACAAGAGTCTTGGTATCAAATATTCTTGCAGATTTAGCAAGCGGTTCTTCCTATGATGAAATAATTGAAAACTATCCGAACATAACAAAAGAAGATATTGGCGCTTGCCTCGGTTTCGGTAGCGAATTAACTCAATTTGAAACAGTTTATTTTGATTTGGTTGTATGATTTATTTTCTCGATGAAAACTTTCCAAAGAAATCCAGCGATCTTCTAAAAGCCAGAGGAAATCAAATAATAGACGTTAGGGGAATTGATAAAGAGGGATTATCCGATGTTGATTTGTTTTATATAGCAAAACACAGTAAATCGATATTTCTCACAACCGACAAGGATTTTTTTCATACAATCCATCTATTAAACAAACCTCATTCCGGAATTGTGGTAATAGCTTTGAGACAACCAAACGCTGATAATATTATCGATAAGTTAAAATGGTTTTTAGATAATTATTCTAAAGAAAATATCGAGAACAAATGCTTTCTTATTACTGATAATAAGTGTAATATTTATTAATTGCTAAAATCCTTCCCCATCCTCTCTATATTAAGCGCTCTCGGATTAACAAGATTCTTATAGACTATCAACAAGGTAAATGATTTTTTTTCATCAGTCCGATATTGACTTTCAAGAAAAGGAATAACCCCGTAGTAAGTTTGAGGAAATAAGCTCTTATAGATTAAAAAGCGTTATTAAATCCAATTGATATATTTTCTATAGAATTGTCTTTTATCTTAATTTTAATAATGCTTTTATTTATTTCGTAACTTAAAACATCATCCTTAAAATCTTTAGGTTTTCCCAATTTTAATAAGATATCATTAAAATTCATTTGGAAATTTATATCAAATTCTTTTAATATATCATTATTCTCATTAATATTTATTAATAAAGACAAATCTTCAATCTGATTGTAAAAAATAATAATTTTATCATAATTTAAAATTATATAAGAAGATAATGCCGACTTTTCAATTGAATAATTAACAATATCTAGAAGTTCATCGCCATTCAAATAATATATATTGTTATATGATTGATAAAACTTATCAATTTCTTTGTATATTGAATATTTTGCCCCTTCATTAGTATATGTTCCTATTTTTGTTGGAATACCGAATGTTTTAATTATTTGAGAGAAATTTAAAGGTTCTAAAGAATACAGGTTTAATACTATAAAAATGTTAATGATTACTATAATTTTTTTCATTGTAAGCTCCTTTGATTTTATACTAGCAATTGGTATGCCAAACTCAAATACAAATATAACGGCTCAATATTATTAATTCTTATAGACAAACATAAAATATTTTATTATTATGATAATAATTTTTATGATAAATATATTATTATCTTGGATTGGAACTCACGATTTAGATTCTATTCAAAACAACGCTCCGATGGGACCGGTAATCTCTCTTGTTAATTCAAAATATTCTAAAGATTTTGACGAGATTCATCTGATAAGCAATTACGACAAAGAGACAAACGAGAAATATATAAATGTCGTTAACCTTACCGAGAAAATTACGCTTCATAAAACCGAATTAGCCGATCCTTCCGATTATAAAAGTATATATGAGGTTGTAACAAAAATAATTACCGAGATAACAAACTCGAAAGGTAAACCGATTTGCTGGCATTATCATACAAGCCCCGGAACTCCTCAAATGTCGTCAATCTGGATTCTGCTCGGTAAAACAAAATATCCCGGTATTTTTTACCAATCTTGGCTTGATAAAAAGACGAATGAAATCAGAGTAAAAATAGCCGATATTCCGTTTAATATTAATATCGATTTTATTCCGGAATTGTTTGTAAAACAGGACAAAGAGATAGTTAAAAATTGGGAAAATCTTCCGGCATTTAATACTATTATTCATAAGAGTAAAATAATGAAAGATTTGCTTGATAAAACCTATCTTGCTTCGATTAGGGATGTTCCGATTCTAATTCTCGGCGAAACCGGAACGGGAAAAGAGCTTTTTGCTAAAGCTATACATCAATCTTCAAAAAGGAATAATTCTCTTATGAAGACGATAAACTGCGGAGCGTTGCCGGAATCAATTATCGACGCAACGCTTTTTGGCTATTCAAAAGGGGCTTTTACCGGAGCTGTTGCCGATAAAAAAGGGATTTTTGAGGAGTGTGATAACGGGACTATCTTTCTTGACGAAATAGGCGACCTATCGTTAAATATTCAGGTTAAACTATTGAGAGCTATTCAACAAGGAGAAATTCAGAGAGTCGGCGATATGAAAGAGAGTAAGGTCAATGTTCGGATTATCGGAGCTACAAATAAGAACTTAATTAAAATGGTTGAAGAGGGAACTTTTCGGGAAGACCTCTTTTATCGAATATCTGTGGGAGTCCTAAATATTCCGCCGTTAAGAGAGCGAAGAGAAGATATAATTTTGTTATCAGAATATTTTCTCTCCGAAATAAACGAAGAGTTTGGAGCGATAAAATCGGATATCCCTTATCAAATTAAATCTTTCAGCAATGATTGTAAAGAATATTTGCTAAATCGTTCGTGGAACGGTAATGTCAGGGAGCTATATTTTACAATAAAAAGGGCGTGTATTTGGAATAATAGCTCAATTATAGACGATAACGATGTGAAAGATTCTGTTATTTCTCAAAATAAATATAATTCTATAAATTTAACCGATCCGATAAATCTTGAAAAATATCTTGAAGAGATAAAGATCAAATATATAGCAAAAGCGCTTGAAATAACCGAAGGCAATAAAACTAAAGCGGCAAAAATGCTCGGTTATAACAATTATCAAAATATTGATTATGTTAAGAAAAAGAAGATTAAATAAACCCATCCATCCACAAGATTATATCATTTAATCCAAAAATAACTGATTTGACGGTATTAACCGTTGGGTAGAATCCGGATTTATCAGGAGTTGTATAATCTGAATCGTGCGAACCAAAATCGCTCGATATAGAATAAATCGACTCCAAAGAACAATATATTACAGAGGAAACTTTACAATCATTATCAAGATAATATATCATAGGTCTTGCCGAAATTTTATCGTCGGTTATAAATAGTTGCTCTCTACCGTTTTTATCTCTATAACTTTTTGGGAGATTATCGCTCTCAAAGATTGTCCGTAATATTTTCTCAAGAAATTTTCGTATCTCTCCAAGAGTTTTTGAAATCTCAATTGTATCGAGAGAGTCTTTATTTTTTAATATAGACAGATACCTTTTCACATATTTATTAGAGAATCTCTTTTTAATAATATCTACAACCGCTTTGTTTTCTACTATCAAATTTATATCTTCGAGTCCGTCTATCTTATTAATCAATCTTGAGTCGTCCGATTTTGATATATAATTTTCAGATTTAAACTTGTTATTATCGATATATTTTTTAGCTAATCCGTCCGGATTATACGCCGAAAGAAAATAAAAGACTTCCGACATTTTACCCATCATATCTTCCTGAAATGCAAGTTTCTCAAAAAGGTAATCCCCTTCCCTCGTCTTATTCTCGTTTATCTTCGGCTCGTCAAAAGTAGAGTCAATCTTATTTAACTCCGCTAATGTATATGAAGAATCGATAAGATTTCTATCGACAATAAAAAGAGAATAATCGCTGTGATTATTCATAATTTTATAAAGCGCATCGGGAAAAGAACAGGCGACATCGACAATTCCGGATTGCTCAATTAACCCCTTGATCGTTATAGATTCGGCGCCGTAGTCGTCCTCCTGTATACATTTCAGCTTTTTTACGATAGTTTCGCCTAGATGTTTATTAAAAAACTTAATTATACGGGGAATATTCTTCGATAACTCATCCTCAACATAGAGTATTTTCATCTTTTACCTCCACAAATCGGGAATATTTAGTTCTATTTTAAAAATATCGTCGCTATTCATTATTAAGGGCTCAGTCTTAAGAAGTTTTGCAAAATTATTAATGATAACATGCCCTAAACCGCTTTTTTTAGTAACAATATCTTTTTTGTATCTATTTTCAATCTCAAACTTAATCTTATCAGATTTCTCCAACCTTATATTAACTATTCTCCTATCCCTATCGACAAAAGAGGAGTATTTGATAGCGTTTAAAATCATCTCCTGCAAGAGTATCATCATTTTTACAACCGACCCTTTTTTATCGGAAAGCGCAAGTCCGTCAATATTAACAAAATCGAGTTTTATATCAAACATATATTTATTGAGATATTCAATAATCTCTTTCGGCTCTTTTTTTTGAGAAACTTTTTGCCACTCCGCAGTCGCCTCGATAAATATCTCTCGCGTTGGGAAATATCTCTTCTGAAAATCGTTAAAATATTTCTTATCAAACATATTCGGAACCGCCGAAATTATAGCGTTTATCATAATATCTTTTATCGCTATTTTATTCTCATCCTCCGATTTTGCATCCTCGTAAAAATCCTCAATCGAGCCGACATAAGAGAGATTCATCGCATTAACGATACCCCTTATAAGATTAGTCCCATTTATCGCATCGTCAATCGTTTTTGTATACTCCTTCGCCTCTGTCCTGAGATTCTCAAGCGGATCCTTCACTGTAGCGATAAGATTTTTAATACTATGCGAGAGGTCTGCGATTACTTTATCCCTTTCTCTTATTATCGCCTCGTATTTTTCTTTCTCTTTTTGTTTGACTAAATCTATTGAATCAGAGAGGATTGATTCATTAAATAATTTAATTGTATTTTTCAAGATTCTTTTATTGTTATTGCTAAATTTAAACATTTTATATATTAATTTCATTATGTTATATTTGATTATTAACATTGTAAATCTTTTATTTAATGACAATTCTTGAAGTAAATCTATAAAGAAACACTTGTCAACATCTGAATGGATTAATTTGACATAATCTTCCTTTAAAAAAGAAATTGTTTTAAAATATTTTTTTATATCTGTTAGCTTGATATTCTTTGATTTTATCATTTGATCAGTTTTTTTAGAAAACTCAATAATTTTATCAAAATCATAAAAACTATCTTTGAAAATTTCATCATTGCCTAATAAAATATATTTAATAAAAATTATCATTTTTGTTATTCCTGAATTAATAAATAACAAAAATAAATTTAAAGAGAATGTACTATAAAATAATTTTAATCTATATCCCTTATTTAAATATTCATTTTTTGTTTTTTTAAACCAATATTTTGCTTTATCTATTTTCTTAAGAAAGAAATAACAAAATCCTTTCTTTATGTATATATCGGAATCGAAACATATATCATTTATGATTTTTGCTCTTGAATAATAGTAAATAGCCTTATTATAATGTTTGTTTTTAAATAATTTCTCAGCATATTTATAATATTTATCCAATTTGGATCTCCAATTTCAATCGGCTATAACAACGCTTGCCAGTTTTTTAAAATATTTCCTCGTAACGCTAAAAACATCTTTTTCGTAAATATCAATTTGCGGGAAGAGTTTTTGAAAATCAGGCGTTTCAATCAGCATAAATTTTCCGGTCTTCATTCCAAGAATATTTTTCTCTGCAATCGCTATATTGTTCATCATATATTTTTGAGCGCATAGCGCGCAATATCTACCCGATATTATTCTTTTTCCACAAAAAAAACAAACCTTTTTCAAAATAATTACGCTCCTTTTGCAACCGATATATTTTATTAGCAAACGCCGCGCCATTTATAAACTCCATTCAATCGCTTTCCAAAAGCCATAATTATAGATATAATAAAATATTTTATGGTATATATAATATATTTTATGTTTATTACTTATGATCGAGATAAAAAAAAATATAAAACGAATTAAGAGCGCTTGTTCCTTCATATATAGAGGTTAAAATTAAGGCATAGATATTGCTTTAAAATATACAGGAGTTTATTATGATAGCGTTCTTATTATTTTTAGGTTTTGTTTTTTTCGTTGGGATTGTAAAGGCAACCGCCGATGTGGTTGTTAGCCAAAGTCAAAATACTCAACCGCCTCCGCCTACAATTAATGTTTATAATAACAGAATAGATAAATATCTTGAGAAAACTTATTACAACAATAGAATAATAATTAACCAAAACGGGAAAAAGAAAGCGTATATTTACGACCCTAAGAATGATTATTTTATCGAAGAGTAATTCTTTCCCATCCTCTCTATATTAAGCGCTCTCGGATTAACAAGATTCTTATAGACTATCAGTAAGGTAAATGATTTCTTTTCATCAGTCTTATATTGACTTTCAAGAAAACCAAAAAACCAGAACGATATGGGGCAGATGAAAAAGAGATATATCATTGATTGAGAGAGACATATTTGCCCCAATAAATTAAAATACTGATTGGAATAATCCCAGATATTCAGTTTAAAGTTGAGATTTAGAATAACTCCCGAAGTAAACTCTATAATATTGATTATTATAGTCCCCAGAAGTGTAGCAAAAAAGATATTGAACCGCTTATTTATAAGTTTATATATCCCGAATAATGATAAGCCGGAAATCCCGCCGATTATAAGCATCCAGCCGCTTGAAAATCCGATTAAACTTGCTTTTTCTATCTCTTTTTCCGACAACGTTCCCAAGGTCTCTTTAAACTCATATTTTTTTATCGTTTCATCGGTTAATAACGAAGTAAAAACAACCTCCATACAGATATAAATGATTCCGGACATTAGAAAGATTATAAATCCGTTGGTCAATAAAAATGTTTTTTTCTTCATATTTGATCTGCTAGATTATCTTTTTTAGAATATTTAAGAGCCATAAGATCGCGCTCTTTACGGTTTCTAATATTTCGGCGCCGGTAGCGCAGTTTTCTATCTCTTTTTTTAATCTCTCCATTTCGGTAACGTCGTCGTCGGTTACGATTAGACTTTTTTCTAGAGATAATTGATAAACTTTTTTATATTCGTTAGAGAGTTTCTCGATCTCAATCGATAAGTTCTCTTTCTCCGAATCTGGGGCGCTGAGATATTTTGATTTCAGTTCGGTAATCCCCTCCCCTATCGTCTTTAACAATAAAAAGTCATTCATATTTACCTCCAATTTTCTCGACGATAATATTTATATTTTCATTAAAATCCGGATTATTTAACCTTATCTTGTAATCAGAAATTATATTGTTTAAAATAGACGCGTCAAACTTATTATAATTTTCAACCAGCTCCAAAACAAGCGATCCTTTCAAAAGCGCAGTATATAGTAATCGGCGCGTATCGGCGCTCAAATCTTCTTCCAATATTTCTTCATTACGCTCGTCCCCGATAGCGCGAGCCGTCGTCCTGAGCGTAGTCGAAGGATAGTCGAGAAATCCCTCCTCAATATCGGAGTTCATTATATTTGTAGAATCCGACTGATCCAATAACCGATAAAAATATACTTGTTGCTTGATTAGTTTTTCCAATACCGCCTTTGATTTCTTAACAGTCGGGGCGGCTAAATAATAACCCGTTTCCAGTCGATCAAAAATATCTTTATACGACTTATAAGCCGCCGCAATTTTATCAAAATGATTTGTTACATCATATTTCAAACTCTTATCAATATTTCCCTCCTTATCGACCGGCAAAAATTTTAAGTAAACTGTTTCAACCTGCGATAATGCCGATATTGAGGAAATATAATAATCGTCGCTTGCGTTTTTGAGTTTTTCCGCCGCCTCGCGGGCGCAACCGAATAAAATAAAAGAAATGATTAATAATAAGAATAGTTTCTTCATTTCGCCTCCCTTTTTCAAAATGTAATACTATCAAAAGGGGCGCAATGCAAGGGGAAAATTATAATAAAAATACAAAGATATAATTGACGATTACCTTTAGAGCCTCTTGCAAAAATAAATTTTTCAAGTAATTTTAGTGGATAAATCCTTTAAATTTTGACAAAGTTAATTTGTCGAATAAAAACAGAATCAAAAAAAAGGACTTATCCATGAAGAGTATAGCAGATTTGTTGGGCGATTATCAAGCAGTATTTTCATTTTTCAGAGAATACGAAAAATATTTTTATGACGATCTGACAAAAGAACATATTCTTTTAATAAATATTTTAAAAATTGTTGAAACAAATAGAGCGGACTTTAAAATTTATACGGGGAAAAAGGGTCGTCCTTTATATAATCGAATGAGATTATTCCACTGTTTTATAGCGCGATCAATTTTACAAATATCGACAGTAAATAAACTGATTGACAGATTAAATGTTGATAGGAATTTGAAACGAATATGCGGTTATGATTATGAAGATAAAATACCGGATGAAAGTACATTTTCAAGAGCGTTTGCCGAGTTTTCAGATAGTAAGATCGGCGAGAAATATCATAATAAAATGATTGAAAATCACATAAAAGATGAAATAATTGGTCATATAAGCCGAGATTCTACGGCAATTGAAAGCAGAGAAACTCCAACTAACAAAAAAAAGGATATCGTCAAAAAATCTAAGAGGAAAAGAGGTCGTCCTAGAAAAGATGAAATTATTGATAATAAAAATCCGAGTAACCTTGAAAAGCAGGTAAATCAAACAATAACAGGCGCAATATTAGCGCTAAATCAAGATGCGGCTTGGGGTTGTAAAAAGAATAGTCAGGGTAAAGTTAGCGCATGGAAAGGTTATAAACTTCATCTTGACGTATCTGATGTTGGGATACCGATTTCTGTTGTCCTATCAGGCGCAAATGTCCATGATAGCCAGCTTGCAATTCCAATGGAGAAAATGACTTCTTCGAAATGTACTTATTTATATTCTTTGATGGATGCGGCATATGATGCGGAAATAATTCATAATTTTATAAGAAATAGCGGTAAGATACCAATTATTGATGAAAATAAAAGAAGAAAAGAAAAAATTGGTTTTGATCCTGCAAAAAAAGTTAGATTTAAAATAAGATCAACTGTTGAAAGATGTAATTCACATCTTAAAGATTGGCTTTTTGGACAAGCGATATATGTCAAAGGTCATAAAAAGGTGATGAATTATTTAATGTATGGCGTTATTTGCCTTACTGCAATGAAAATATTGCAATACGGGTATTAGTAGTATATCTTATTATTATTTAAGGAGATAGGTCTGTTCTAATATACGATTTTAAATAAAAACATGTCATTGTATTAAAAAAAAGAGAAATAATATTGATAATTTAGGAAAAAATATGATAAAATAATTTATTGCATAAATATTAGCTTACAAAGAAATTATTTTTGCAAGAGGCTCTTTAATTTATATATATTTCTTATAGGGGCGATTATATGCTTGAAGTTACTATTAATGAAATACAAAACGATATCAACATTCTTCTTTCAAAAATCAAAAACGGAGAAAAAATTGTTATTAAAGACTCAAATAATCCAATCGCAAAATTAACGCCTTATAAAACATCAAAAAGCAAAAGAATTTTGGGCAAAGAAAATGGTAAAATATGGATGAGCGATGATTTTGATACTCCTCTTCCGGATTCAATAATCGGAGATTTCTATAAGTGAAATATCTGATTGACAGAATTATAATATCTCAATCAATTATAGATAATATCCCTATTATATCCAAAGACTCTGTTTTTGATTTATATGGAGTTCAAGTTATTTGGTAAATATTAGGTCTAGGGAATTTATGTCCTTACCTTCTCCCTAGCCAATAGCTCCCGAATCAAGTCGAGGTCTATTGTATACGGATTCTAACGAACAATACGGAAGTTGATTATTTTCTATTTAAGATAAAATATTTCTCAGGATAATTTATAGTTAATATAAAATCAGATAAGAAATTTCTAACGCCTAATATTGGGATTTTTAGTTTATCAGAGAAATCTATCAATAAATCTTTTGTCATAAAATCATCGATAAAAATTCTATTTGTATGACTAAACACTTCAATATCGCCATTAGCTGTTGAAATTTTCTTTAAGCGCCCCAATTTGAAATTATGACCTAGTAAATATCCGATTTCAATTGGAAAACAACATTCGTCTGCTCCGGTATCTATTAATGCCGATATCTTTATATTTTTATTATTATCAGGATTAATAAGAGTTACAAATAAATACGGTCTGCTTAAATTATTATCAATCTTAACTAAAGGATGTTTTTTCATAAAATATATACTACTTCGCCATCGGGAACATACATTAATATTGGAGATTCTATCCCCATATTGATTGCATCGTCGTACGCTTTTATAGCGCTTTCATCAAAGGTTATCACTTTATCGCTTTCTTCATTTTTTAAAGTTACATATTTTCCTATATATTTATCTTCAAACACTAATATTCTTTCCATATTTATTCCTCTCTAGTTAAATATAACAAATAATTGACAGATTTACAATATCTTTTTTTAATCTCCCCCGAATTAACCGCAACTCATCCCCCGGTTGGATCAAATTCACAATCGCTATATTCTTAAATCTCCCCCTTCTCTTAGGCCTAAGAGAAGGGGGACGGGGGGTTGAGTTCCTATCTCCGAACTATGCGGAATCCGAGATTGTAGTTGTCGTACCACGGATAGTAGCTGAAGTCGCGGAAACCCGAAAAACAGTAGCTGACGAAACCGTTGAACGAACCGCCCCGAGCCAAACGATAACTACCGATCGCCGGACCTTTAGGGTCCATCTCAGGATCGCTTGTCAAACTACCATACCAGTCCCAGTTCCACTCAAGAACGTTACCCGACATGTCGTAAAGCCCAAGCGTATTCGCCCGCTTTGTCCCTACTTCATGAGTTGTACTTCCGCTGTTTTCGCTATACCATGCGACCTCCTGCGACGCCGTAGAGTCGCTATAATCGGCAGTCTCTCCAGACAGATAAGTCAATGAAGTCCAGTTTGTCCCGTCTATATAACGCGCCGCGTATTCCCATTCAGCTTCGGTCGGCATTCTGTAGCCGTTAGAACTCCAATTAACATATGGATTATCCTCGCTTCCCGGCGTAGTATCTACCAAACCGTTACCTGTCGACGCTCTTAGAGGCGTAGTAAAACCGCTATCCGTAAAATAAACGAGAGTCAAGCCAGTCTTTTCCGAATAGGCGTTACACCATACTATGCAGTCGCGCCATGACACACATGTTACAGGATCGTTCGCCGTATTACTTCCGCCAGATCCCATATAACCCGCGTTTGCAAAACTGTATCCGTTTAACACAGCCCAGTCGTAAACTTCGCTCCAGAGCCCGTAAGAGGTTTCAGTATTCGCCATCTTAAACGGCAACAACTCGACAAGTTTGGTATCGTTAAAGTTGAATGTAATTCCGGTCGTCGGGACGTCGATCATAACAAAAACGGCTGGAAAGGTAAAAGCGGCGATTCCGATTTCTGAATCTGCCATACCGGTTTTATACGCTATAGCTTTAATAGTCGTTGTTTTATCTACGCTTATCTCGTCTGTATAAATATTTCCGACCGTTTGAGAGAGCGCGCTTCCGTCCGTCGTATATCTTATGGTCGCTCCAGAGGTCGCGCAAATAATCGTTACCATCTGCGTCGCCGTAAGGTCGGTTCCTCCGTTAGGAGTGAACGACGGAGTCGCAACCTGCTCGGCTCCCGTTCCAGTCAAACCAAATGTATATGGATTGTAGTCGGTCGAGCTGTTTATTATTGAGACCGTCGCGCTTTTTACCCCCAAACTTGAAGGGGTAAAAGTTATCTTGAAAGCTATATTACTGCTTCCGTCTGCGACAGTCGAAACCGGTTGAGCCGAAACTACAAATTCCGATGTATTCGCGCCGGTTATAGCGACTCTCGGAGAACCGGTCAAAGATATGCTCGTTCCGCCGTTATTAACTATAGTAAAAGTTACTTCTTTAGCTACTCCGTTTGTTTGCAGACCGTAATCGAAGACCCCCGTATTATTATCTATTACTACGCCATTCTGTTTTATTTGCATGGTTTGAAGCGTCGTAGTTGTTGACACATATGTGGTCGTCGAAGTAGAGCTTGTACCGAGCGTCGTTGTCGCTATCGACGTCGTCGTGGTCGAAAGAATCGTTGTTGATGTCGAAGTTGAAACCAAACTCGACGATGTAGTATATTCCGCGTAGTTCGTCCCTTTTTCATCTTTAGGGTTGATTCTTGGCGCTATCGTTTCATACTGCTCGGAACATGCTATAAATACCAGCGCAAGCGTTATCGTTAATAATAATAAGTAAGATATAGCCGATTTACTTTTCATGATAAATCCTCTTTATAATAAACTTTTCTATTCTAAAACTTAATCCCCAGCGACATATTAAACTTGTCGTCGGCATAACCTATATTACCGTTAAATCTTCTCAAATTATCCCTAACGTCGGGGTTTTTTATGAGATAGTTATACCTTCCCGAAACTCCAAGCAGTATTATTGAAACTACCAAAGTCGTTCCTCCTACCGCCATAGTTACTATTCCGGAAGCTTTGAGATATTCCGAAGTTTGGTAAGATTCTCGCCCTTTTTCGTAATAAAAATCCATATTTGTCTGATTAGTAGCGTTAAGATAGTTGTTATAATATGTTTCATAGTTCTTATACGATACGTTCATTCCGATAAAACAACCGACTCCCGTTCCCAAAGTCAGCGCGGATAAAGTTATTATCGCGGAACCGCCGCCGATAAGTCCGTTTCTGGTATTTGTAAGTTTTTTTGTATAAGCGGTCCTTTCAACATCTTCTTTCATTTTATTCGCGTCTTCGACGACGTCCTTTAACTCGGAGGCGGCCTCCAGTTTTATCTCAAGCTCTGAGATCTTTTTCTCGACGTTCAAGAAACTTGATTTTGTCGCTGAAATTTCGTTTCTTATTTCGGTAATTTTCCCTTTATAAAAACTTGCCTCTTCCATAGTATAGGTAGATTTCGTATAAGCGTCGATTCTTACCATAACGAGATTCTCAAAGTTACTCTTAGCAAGTTCGACGTTTCTTTTTGACATTTCTATCTGTTTTTTTGAATTCTGAAGATCTTCCGATACTGCTCTTTTATTTAGTATTTCTATTTCCGCCAATATTTTATCAAACTGATTTGCGGTTGATAGATCGTTTTCAATTTTTTTTATTTCTAGGACCAGATTATTATCCGCTATTTTTTTCTCCGCTTCCAAGTCCCTTTCCTGCGGTTTTAAGAATAACAGGAAACTTCCTCCCTCTTGATGGCTTGTCCCGGGTAAAAAACCAAACATTGGCGAAGAAGTTCTTGCCGCTTCTATTCTGATGTTATCAAAAATATTCAGAGGGTCGATTATCGGTTTATTATTGAATTTAAGATACGTCTTTAACGCCTTCGCAAAGTCCGAATTGTCAGAAACCGTCTCCGAAGCGCCGCTTGTCAAAATCTGTCTCGATACTTTTTGATACGCCTTCTTAAAATATTCGTTACTATTAGGATCAACCATGCCCCTTTTATTGTCAAGAAGGTCTCCGGAAAAGCAACTGTCCGATACTAGAAGTATGTGTTTCGAGTTAATTTTGTCTATCATCCCTCTAAGGTTATCGTTTGGTATCCACCGGTCTTGGTCTATCTCGCTAGTTCCGCCGTCGGCGGGTATCCAGAAACCCTTGTTGGTAAGTTTTGTATCAAGATGTCCGTGTCCAGCGTAAAATATCATTACCGAATCTTCCTGTTTTACTTCGGCTATTAATCTTTCAAATAATCTATATATGCCGGTTCTATTTGCATCCGAGTCGTACAGTTCGATTACTTCGTCGATATAATATTTTTCAGTTAATATTTGTTTTATCTCTTTTGCGTCTTTTACGGGATTTTTCAAGGGAGTCCAATATTCATACTTATTAATTGCGATGAAGACCGCATATTGCTTTCCAACGGTAGCGTAAGGATCGAGTTCCCTGATTTTATTTTGCAAGCCCCTTGATTCCTCAGATATTATTGGGAAAATTATAAGAAACAGGTATATTCCTATTATTAATTTTATAAAATAGTTATTTTGAGTTTTAATAATAAACCTCCGGATAATTATTAGAAAGATTATTAAAATAATTTATATTATAGCGCATATTCTCAAAAATCGCTAATTCAAATTTAAGAAAATATTATTTATTTATATTAATACGATAAATGTATAATTTTTGGGTATAAAGCGTCGCCAATATTCTTAGAGCCAATTATCCACTTTATCTTTACTGCTTTTATCTTCGAGTTAAACTACAAGATTTTGTTTTACTCTGATAGCGACGACCGCCTAACCGCTCCCCGACTATCAATGAGTCGTAGAGCTCTTAATTGACCATCGTATCGCGACTGATTGATAGTCGCGATATAATGATCCGACCGGCGAAATAAAGCATAATCGACGATATTTTTCTCCCCTACCCTATTATTATTTCCAGATTACTTCTATAATTTTGCTATCTGTAATTATTTCATCGCTTGTTATAATAGGTATTTCAAGATATTTAGCGGTAGACGTTATTAAACGATCATGTAATTCTAAACCGTCAATATTTTTTGCAACTTCTATAATATCAAAATCAAGATCGATTATTCTATAGTTTGGATTGTTTTCAATTTTTTTCTTAAACTCGCCAAGGTTAAGCTTTATTTTATTTCTTTCCGCTAGATACATGATTTCAACAATAGAGATTATTGAAATACTAATAACATTTTCCCCTTCGTCGGCGGATAAAAATATTTCTTTTACTTTTTTTGGTAAATATCCGGAACCTGAAAAATATCTGATAATAGCGACGGTATCGGCTAAATATTCCAATCATTTACCCTGTTTATTAGATCGGAATGAGATTTATTCCTTATATTTCTTATTTCATTATCGATATCGATTATTTTTTCAAATCCGATATCTTTCCATATTCCTTCTAATTTCTCGGATATTTCATTTCTTTTACTATTCTTAAATAAAATATACTCTATATAATTATCAATATCTGTTAAATATTCTTCAGGCATTTTATTAATGTTTATCTTAATCTTTTCTTTGATTTTTGTAGCGCCCATACGCCATCCTTATTTATTTTTATTTATTATTAAGAATATAGCGCAATGACGCCAATAAATCAAATTCATTTAAACATTTCTCTTGCATTGCGAATTCTTTCAGTGTATACGCTTTGATACATAATGTATGATATATCATACTATTTATTGAGAGTTAAACCCTGAAGTTTAATGGAGAGTCTAATATAATTATAGCCCCTTCGACAAGCTCAGGGAGACGATTAACAAAAAGGAGGATTTATGTCAATCAGGTATAGGATTCAAAAAAACAACTTCAGGGGCGACGATATTTACGTCGGAAGAATCGATCTCAAAGGTTCTTACGATAGAGATATGTTAATCCAGAGAATGTTGGATATGGGTTCCACTATCACGAGAGCCGATATTGTCGCAGTTTTAACAAACTTTGAAAAGACGGTAAAAAACATTTGTCTTGAAGGAAACAAAATAACGATGGGCAACTTCATGCAGTTTACCCCCGCCCTATCCGGAAAATTTAATTCCGAACTCGACGGATTTGATCCGGTTCGCCACGAGGTCTATATTACCGCTCAAATTTCTTCGACGTTCAACGCAGAGTTTGAATTGGCTTCCTCGATGGAAAAAATAACTTCTATCGATAAGAAACCGCTTATCATCGGAGTTCTCGATCTGGCGACTAACGAATCGAATACAAAAGTAACAAAAAACAACATCGTTACTTTAAGGGGAGAATTTCTGAAGTTTAATACCGGCGCCCCCGACGAATATTTGAAATTTGTCAATAGCGCCAATCCTGCGGAATCGGTTCAATTAACTCAATTTCAGAAATCTACGGATAAAGAGATCGTTTTTCTTATGCCAAACGTCGCCTTTACAGAGGGCTATTTTGAAATTGCCTCAAAAATGGGAACGCAGGTATTAAGAGTAAGCAGAAATAATTATAATTTAGCGGTAGTGTAGTTTTATTAGACCTGTCAGGTTTTAAAAACCTGACAGGTCTACAAATATTCAAAGGAGCGTATTTTGGAAGAAATTAAAGATAAGATAGGTATATTCGCGGGGGCGCTTACCGCATTTGTTTCGGGCTTTTTTGCCACTATGAACCTTACTATTCAAAATCATAATCAGGGCTTAACTATTTTTCTCTTTTCTATTACTATAATATCGATTATCGCAATTATTATCTTCGCAATAATCAAGTTTTCAAAACAAAAAGATTTTTCTCCGGTTATAAAAGAGATACTTGCCGTTAAAGAAAAAATTGATAAAATACATTTTATCGACATAAAAGCAAAACAGACAAACTTCGCTAAAAATATTATCTTACCGCTCAATAGAAAAATATTAAATCTCTTTTGCGATACCCTTACCCAATATTGCAAGGAACGGATGATTTCAATCAATCCTAATCTTGAAAGAACCGAACCGGTAATTTATTTCAGAGAAATTCTCGACGAGATCTCATCTGAAAATCAAAAACTACTTGAAGAAACAATCGAGCAGAATAATATAGATAAATTATCGGACGTTGATTTTAAGAAATACAAGAAATCCAAACTTCAATTATTTTTAACCAATGCGCTGAATATCAGAAATATAATGTATTCCGACGATATCTGTCTAGTTCCGCTCAATTATTTTATTAAAGCCAACGGTAAAATAATGGACGATCTTTGCGAAGACGAACTTTACAAACTGCTTGAGCGATTCAGAAAAATAACTATCGAGGAAAATAAAAAGATTCAGGAATTAAATGAAAAAATGGAATGTCTAAAATTATCAATATCAATTCAATCGAGGGGTTAATCCCTCGATTGAATTGATATATCTGGAGAAATTTTAATGATAACAAACGATGAAATATTAATAAAGTTACGGGAATTAACGAATTCCGATTTTACTATATCGGATAAAATCTTAAACAGTATCAACGGAAAAATAAAATATCATTACGATAATGAAATAAAGGAGCTACTGCATTTAAAAAATCTTTCAAATATCAATCCTTTAACGGATAAAAAGAACCGTATCTTCAAACCTGTTTATCAAGGTATTATCCCCGACAAAATCGAAACAATCGATATAAAACATAAAGAGAAGATATCGGCTTTTTTTACAACGCACGGAACAATTTTTGATTATAAAAATCCGAAGGATAAATATTTTTGGGATTATAAGCTCAAATTTTGCGGTAATAATTATGCGCACGATATAGCGCGCTTCTTAAATTGCAAATACGGATTTTATCTGAAATGGCTTGGAAATAACAATCATAATTGCAGGAAGAAAGCGGCCGAAAAACTGTTTTTAAATATTCTTGGAAATCTTTACGAAATCTCAAAAACTGAGAATATCGCGCCCGAACAAATCCCGATTACTTTATCGGGTCATAGCCACGGCGGAAATATTATGATAATGGTTGCAGATAAACTGATAAGTTCTGGATTTAAAGTTAAGCAGATTATAACTCTCAATACGCCCGTTCGTCCGGAGTATAAATTGAAAAACAGGATTCAACATATCAACTTATTTTCTTTTCTTGATTGGGTTCAAATAGCAGGCGGCTGGGATTTCGACGTCCATGGATGGACTAGTGTCGGCGGTCGCAAGGATGCGAAAGAGCCGACCGATAATAGTATTTGTGATGAAGATTTTCGAGGACCGGCAAAAAGAATGTTTAATAACGCGATTAATATCTGTATAGACTCTAAAATCAATATGGAAGATAGATTAAATTTTATCAGAACCCAAAGGAATTTATCCGTATCTATTTTCTTACAGCACAATATAACAATGTGGAGTAAATTTGTAATTAAATGCTTGGGGGATTAAATGAATAACAATGAGTCGTCCCGAGTTAATCAAGGGATTTATAATTACAAAGCGCTTTGTACTCGCGTTATAGACGGAGATACTTTAATATGCGATATTGATTTAGGTTTTTATATCGCTCTTAAAGATCAAAAAGTCAGATTATCTAGAATAAACTCTTCTGAAATTTCTACTCCCGAAGGAATCGAATCAAAAGAATTCCTTAAATCAATGATTGAAAATAAAGAAATAACTATCAAAACTAAAAAAGCAATTCTATCAAAAGAAAAATACGGTAGATGGCTTGCTGAAATATTTATTAACGAAGAAAATATAAATGATTTCCTTGTTGAAAACAAACATTCTAAATATGTTTAAAAATGGAGAATACTATGAATATTGATTTATTTACGCAAACAGATCCGAGATGGAAAAACGCCCCAATGGCAACATCGGAAGATAAACTTAATGATTACGGTTGTCTTGTTGCCTGTTATTCAAATATAACAGTAAGTTCTTTAAAAACTCCGATTACTCCGGCATTATTGAATTATTTATTAATTCTCAATAAAGGGTATCTTGTATTGGCTCAACCAAATTGTAAAAAGGCAGAAACGAGCTTTATTCTTCATAAAGTAGTCGGAAATATTTTGAATTGCAAAATAAATACTGAATACAAATCAAATCCTGAAAATAAACAGAATAAATATTATATCGGAAAAATAGTTATCAATAAAAATCTATCTCATTTTGTTAATATTTTAAACTTTAATCCGGTAAATAATGAAGTGTTAATTTTTGATGTTTATGACGGAAAAAGGAAAAATATTAATAAAAATAGTGTCGTTAAAATAATTGAGGTAGTTTTCTGAATTATTCTTTAATTAGAAATATATTTTTTTAATGTATCAATTATATCTTCTACAATTTTTTTTTCCGATTCAGTAATTGGTAATGATATTTCTTTTAATACATTTTGGTAAATCTTATTCCAAAAACTTTGTTGATTTTTAATTATTATCGGGTTATCAATTGAAAGTTGTTTTTTTATTTCCACTGCTTTTTTCTGCATATCTCTCGCAGAATTAACCTTGCTCTCTTCTAAAAAGATTTTTTTTATTTCTTCTTTAGTGTCTTCCGGAATATTTAATTTCAAGAGAGGTAATGCCGGTAATAATTTTGTATATTCTATCATATCGACTTGCAACGTTGCAAGTCCGAATTTTTCAATAATATCAATATATCTGTAAACTGTGCTTTGATTTATTTTTATTTCATTATCAATAAAAGATTTGAAATCATCATATTTATCAATTTTATATAACTGATTATCCCTAATTATTTTTAATCTTTGAGCCATAAGGTAAAATGATTTCTCGGTTAAATCTTTGAAAAACAATGCTTCTTTTTTCAGATTTTCATAATCTGTCGGGCATTCCTGAAAAAAGACAGAGAAATACTTATTTTCAAGAAAATCAAGTATATAGTTCTTTTCTGATTTAGTAAGTTGTTTATCTGAATCAATATCATCCTTTACAACCTGCAAATTATATATTGTTGGGGTGGTTTCAATTTTTACGATTGAGTCTCTGGTTTTTTTTTCCATTTTAAACTTATCAATTGCGTTTTTAACATTCTGATCATCGTCAACAAAAACTTTCTTCCCCATTATTTACCCCGTTCGTCGTAGATGATTCTTTCTATTTCCTGACAGAAATCAATTATTTTTTTAACCGAATCTGTGTTTTTATATTCTTCAAAAATATTTGCTCTTGTTTTTTGAGCTTCAACCAATCCGATAAAATTCGGGATACTGTTTTCAAGAAAATTATCTCCTATCTCTTTTTTATATTTTTCCTGAAAGAATTGTCTTACCGATGTTTTGTTCCATTCCTGTTTTGAAATATAAACTTTAAAATCAATAAAGCTCTTATTAAAATATATAACTTCTCTCATCTTAGAAAATGCAAGATAAACGCCATTATAACTAAATTGCTCGGCAAGAACCGGAATAAAAATATAATTTGCGAACATAAGCCCTATTTTACTTAATCCGTTAAAACTTGGGGGACAATCAATAATAATAATATTATACTTTTTAAACAAACTATTAAAATCATCACGCATAGATTCAACTGTTTCTATACCTAATCCAATTTTAGTATCAAGTCTTAAATCGGAAGGCAAAATATCTATGTTTTCAGAAATAGTAATTACAACTTTATTTAAAGATGTATGGTATTCTAAATAATTATATAATGTCGGTTGATTGTTATCCTCAACTTTTATCATATCAATAAAACTGTTAGTTAAATTCGCTTGCGGATCAATATCTATTGCAAGGACTTTCATATCTTTAACCGTTGCAAAATAATTAATTAATTCTCTGCTTGTTGTTGTCTTTCCAACACCGCCTTTAAGGTTAAATAAACATATAACAGTCGGTATTTTTTTTAATAATTCCAGCTTATCTATAAGATTTTTTCTTGTATCGCTTTCATATCTTGTGAGAATACCGGAAGAAAGCCACTCTTTCAAGGTAGATTCATGAATGTTAGTAATTTTATTTGCCTGAACAACAGTTAATAGTTCCATATACTTATTTATAATTTTTTTAGTCAAAAAAGTCAATACAAAATTAATTTGTCTGTTTTTTTTATTATTTTCTTGATTATTTTTAAAAATAAATTTATAACATTATCTGTAAAATTATATTCAACTGGAGGGATTAAATATGACATGACTATCTATAAACTAAAAAAGATTCCTTTTTGGCGAAAGAAATCTTTTTATTTAAATTATTATTTGTTTATAATTTAATCACTTATATCCAAATAATAATTCATAATCAAATTTTTGTCAACAATTTTCATTAAAATTTTTATTATTGGTGAAATTTAT
>Ga0255342_1001022_pt1 | contig 42583 bp, 39 predicted proteins | sample wastewater_treat_3_FD_192416 | JGI IMG/M metagenome (GOLD analysis project Ga0255342, IMG submission 192416) | Wastewater microbial communities from Lulu Island WWTP, Vancouver, Canada - plant14 | ecosystem: Engineered > WWTP > Wastewater > Unclassified | place: Canada: Vancouver, British...
TACTCTGAAGGAGACATACATATCTGACGGACGTGAATCCCAACCGATATGCCTCCTTAAGATGCTGCCGCGTGTTTGGGATGCTCTCCAAAATACGCTCAAATTATATGCGGTTATGAGTTCATTTCCAATAGGACTAATAGGCGCAGGTAGATGCCTTGTGCATATGAAGCAGAAAGTGCCGTCCCCCATGCTTCACTAGAATTCCTCGTGAAACTAGGTTAGAATGAATCTAGTTGGAACAGTTGAATATGGAGTGTAGTTGTTAACGACGTTCAGGTGCCTGATAAGGGAGAATAGGGAAGTCCGGTGAAGCGTTGAAGCGCAAAGCCGGCGCGGTGCCGCCACTGTAACCGGGGAGCAACCTGCAGAATGCCACTTAAGTCAGTTGACTTTTGGGAAGGCGCAGGGGCGATGAGCCGGAAGCCAGGAGACCTGCCTGGATGTGTACGTTGCCTAACTTCGAGCGAAAGGAGGGGACGTTTTTATATTCGGAAAACCTCCCCCCGACGAGATGTCGGGTTTTTTACGTATGATGTCTGTTCGCAGTTGAATAGTAGTTGAGTAGTAGTTGAATATTATAGGAGGCAGATGCATCTTGATAAGAAGAGATTTGGTGGGGCAAAAAGCGTCGAAGTCACGTGTTGGAGGTACGTCGAAAAATGGACTTACCCTTGTGCTAGCGTTGATACTCGCGGTTTCTTGTGTAGGCGCGATGCTTATGGGTTGTGAATCTAAGCCTGCTACCTTTACAGACGGTGTGGGTAGGACAATATCTCTTGAAAAGACCCCGGAGAAAATAGTATCTCTCTCGCCTGCGCACACTGAGATTCTATTTGCCTTAGGTCTTGGCGATAAGATAGTCGGAGTCAGCAATTGGTGCAACAAACCAGAAGAAGCCCTTGATAAAGAAAAAGTTGGCGACGCATTTAGCCTGAATAAAGAGAAACTCGTGAGTCTCAAGCCCGACATAGTATTTATCCCGGGCAGCGAGGATTCGCCGCAAGTAAAAGAAATCGAGGATCTGGGCATTGCCGTGTACGTATCAAATCCCGCAAGTGTCTCTCAAGTGTTCGACGAGATAAGACGGGTCGCAGAAGTAACAGGTGTGAAAGACCAAGGGCAGCAATTAGCCGAGAAGTTGGAGGGTGAGCTCGATAGCATAAAGGAGAAATTAGAAACTACCGAGGGGTCGAAGGTCAGAGTTCTGGTTTTGGTAGACCCTGAATTGTGGACTGTAGGTCCGGGTTCATTCATAGACGAGGTCGTTGCCCTAGCCGGTGGGGATAACGTCATGGGCGACGTTGATATGCAGTATCTTCAGGTGAGCATGGAGGAAGTCCTTTCGAGAGATCCAGACGTGATCTTGATGACTGTGCCAGAAGATCAATGCGCCGCTTTGGAGGAAAGACCAGGGTGGACCGACTTGCGTGCTGTCAAAGAGGGCCGGGTGTACTACGTAGACGGCGATCTGGTAAGCAGACCGGGTCCTTGTATAGTCGACGCAATAGAAGAAGTTGCGGGATACCTGTATCCTGACCTAGAACTTGGCGAGTAAGTAAGACCAGGTTGGAGCATCTGAGCGTACTCGGACAAAGGGTGTTTCCAACTCCGTTTGCGTTGAAGCATAGAATGAGGAGGAGCCATAGTGGGAATTGACCGGGACACGAACCTAAGGCAGGCAAAGTGGCTGTTTCTGACTGCGGCCGCAGGACTCTCCTTGGTAAGCGTATTCCTAGGTCTATCGTTTGGCAGCGTACCTGTCTCGTTCAAGGACATAGTCAGCGCCCTTTTTGCAGGTCCCGGAATACAAACAGATGACATAGGCTATACTATCCTGTGGACTCTGAGATTCCCCCGGGTTCTACTTGCCTTTATCGAAGGCGCATCGCTAGGAGTTGCAGGTGCTGCCATGCAAGGACTGTTTCGAAACCCTATGGCAGATCCTTACGTACTTGGAGTTTCCTCAGGCGCGTCTTTGGGCGCTGTGCTTGGCATAGTGTTTGGGTTAGGGGGGGTCTTGGGCCTTTGGGCCCTCCCGGCCCTTGCATTTGCCGGAGCCTTCATCTCTACAGGCACTGTATATCTTTTGTCGACGAAAAACGGTCGTACGGATACCTGGACACTTCTTTTGGCGGGAATTGCGGTATCCAGTCTGATCTCGTCAATAATCGCGTTTCTTATGGTTCTTTTCAGACAGCGAGTAGAAGAAATAGTGTTTTGGACAATGGGAGGTCTTGGAAGGACGTCCTGGAAAGTCGTAGGTACTGCCCTTCCGTATGCGGTATTGGGTACAGGTGTGCTGTGGTTTCAGTCCAGGTCGCTTAATGCTTTCTCGTTTGGAGAGGAGGCTGCATTTCATATGGGGGTTTCTGTGGAAACTGTCAAGCGGCGCATTCTATGGGCTAGCTCCATAGCAACTGCTAGCTGCGTGGCATTTACAGGACCTATTGGGTTTATCGGTCTCATAGTCCCTCACATAGTAAGGATCTTGCTCGGGCCTGATCACCGGTGGCTCATGCCCGCATCCGCCTTGGTTGGAGGAAACGCGCTGATACTGGCGGACCTTCTGGCGCGCACAATAGTCCCTCCCCTCGAAATTCCCGTAGGGGTTATAACTTCGCTGTTTGGAGCACCGTTTTTTCTGTATCTTTTGGCAAGAACCAGAAAGGGCGGGATGTGACCATGGAGTACGGACTTGGTATCGAAGTGAGCGACCTGTTTTTTGGGTACGGGCATGGTTCTACCTTAAGAGGCATAGACCTGGACATCCCGCGTGGTACCTTCGCTGCTCTATTGGGGCCCAACGGCGCAGGCAAAAGCACCTTGCTAAAGACTATTTCTGGGTATCTCAGACCTCAAAAGGGAAATGTTTTGGTATGTGAAAAACCAGTGCACATATTGAAAGACAAAGAAAGAAGCCGTCTTGTAACCTATCTAGCCCCTGAAAGCAAGTCGTCTTTTGATTTTAGCGTCGAGGAAGTAGTGATTATGGGGAGGCTTCCGTACTCGCAATCGATATTCTCTCATTCACCGGATGACTTGGAGTTCGCAGAGGAGGCGATGCGGATAACTCATATCGAACACCTCCGCCATAGAACCGTGACTTCCCTTTCATCAGGCGAACAGCAAAGGGTGCAGATAGCAAGAGCCATCTGTCAGGATCCGGAAGTGTTTTTGCTGGATGAACCTACGGCTCACCTTGATATGTCATTTGAGCTGGAGATCATGGGACTTGTAAGCCGACTGGCCCAAGAAGGCAGAACTGTATTTGCAATCTTGCACGACGTCAATCTCGCCTTGAGATATGCGTCCAGACTGTTCTTCATGAAAGATGGTGTCTTGGCACATTCGCTTGAACCCAGCGACTTGTCTTCGGATGTTATTCGCGAGGTATATGGCGTGAACGCCCGCATACTAGAGGACACTTCATCCGGAACCAGGTTTGTTTTGCCCTATGCTACTGAAAGTGGCAACTAGCAGCTTGTGCAATTATCCTCTTAAAGCAGATGCTTTTTGCATCATGCAATACTTGAGTCCAAGATAACAGTCTGACATCTGCCTCTCTTGGCCCCAAAACTCCAGGCGCATTCCTGGATGCTTGGGAGTATCCCTGCACTATTGACACGTTTTGTGTGTCGTGCTATCTTCGAATTAGTTAGCACTCTGTGTACGTGAGTGCTAAAGGGGGGGAGTTAAATTGGCACTTGATGAAAGGAAAGCTCAGATACTTTCAGCTGTGGTCGAGGAGCATGTAAAGACTGGGCTTCCTGTCGGCTCAAGGGCTGTGGCGCGAAGGTATCGGTTGGGAATAAGTCCGGCTACAATAAGAAATGAGATGGGTGACCTCGAAGAAATGGGTTACCTAGGCAAAACTCATACATCCTCAGGCAGGGTGCCATCTGACAAGGGCTACAGAGTGTATGTGGATGAACTAATGGGTGATGTTAGGCTTTCCCAGCGCGAATCTCAAATGCTCGAGTCGTTCTTTCGCTCAAAGATGAAAGACGTAGAGTCACTGCTTAGAGAAGTAGTTAAGGCACTGTCGGAGGCCACAAGTTATCTTGCGTTCGTCCTTGGACCTGAATATGAGACAACCACTATTGATGCCATACATCTATTGCCTGTTACGATCGATAAGGCGTTGCTGGTGATAGTAAGCGATATAGGTTTTGTAGAGAACTGCCTGATTGATGTTCCACCCATGTCAAAAGAAGAGATGGAATATGTTTCGGACATACTAACAGAGCAACTATGCCATGTAAACCTGAATAAGGTAAAAGACAGGGCCCAAGCACTGCTTAACCAGGAGAGATCTCGGTACGCCGATGTGATTGTGCAGGTAGCCGAGTTTCTCGAAAGCATGACCGAGGAAGCAGAAAGCGAACGTCTATACATGGGTGGAGCGGTCCACTTGTTGAAGCAGCCTGAGTTCAAAGACGTCAGCCGAGTACAAGAACTCATGCAGATGCTCGAAAACGGTTCTTTGCTTAAGAACATTGTTGCTACGCAACCTTCGAGTACCGACCCAGCAATTACAATCGGCGAAGAAAATGAGATCGAAACTGTGAAAGAATTCAGCTTCGTGTATGGCACCTTTAAGGTTGGGCAAAGCGAAGGGAGAATAGGCCTTCTAGGGCCGAAAAGAATGGACTACCGCAGAGCGGTGGCAATAGTGAGGCTTTTTGAGAATAACCTAAATGATATATTCGATCGAATGGACTAAAACTATGAAATGAGACGATGCTTGTGTTTTCTGCACCGCTTCTTAGTACATTGATATGATATCGGATTTTGTTCTATACTCAGAACGTATAGGGCAAGATCCTTAACACATAGTGTAGCAACATCCGGGAGGGACTTAAGTGACGCTGAGACAGCCAGGCCAGGGTTCGGAGATTGACGAAAGACTTGCAGCGCTCTTGACAAACGTAAATGCTGTTCGCGCCATTGCGTCAGCGGTAGAAGGTACCATAGGTCCAAAGGGATTGGATACCCTTTTGGTTGATAGATACGGAGAGGTAGTCATTACCAATGATGGCATGACCATTTTGACTCGGATGGACGTGAATCATCCTGCGGCGAAGATGGTCATCAACACTGCAAAAGCGCAGGAAGAAGAAGTCGGTGATGGAACTACCACTGCAACTATAATTGCAGGCGCCTTGGTTACAGAAGGCTTCAACCAGGTTGCGAGAGGGGTGCCTGTAACTAGGGTGATCGAAGGTATCAAGATTGGGATTTCAAGAGCCATAGAATACATCGAGGAAAAGTCCACTGAAGTTGCAGGGGCCAAAGATCCTTTACTGCGCCAAATAGCGCTTGTAGCCGGAAGAGACAATGAGGACATTGCGGATCTTGTAATTACAGCTGCTGAAATGATTGGGGAGGAAAAGCTAAAAGACAAAAAGTTCAAGTTTTCCGAGATCATTACGGCAAAAGAAGGTGCAAGCAACCAAGTATTTGCAGGGATAATAATTGACAAGAAAAGGCTAAATGAGGAAATGCCTGAGGACATAAAAGATCCGTTGATACTTGTGATAGACGACGCTCTTCAGCCCGAGGAAGTAGAAGAAGAGGCGCTAGCTACCGAATCTGGTTTTAGAAGGTATATGGAGCTTCAGGAAGAATTCAGGCAGAACATTAAAAAAATAGCAGATCTCGGAGTGAACTTCGTTGTCATAGATAAGGGCATAAGCGATGTGGCCGAAGAAATATTGACCGATGCCGGGATTACTGTTGCTACTAGGGTGGCATCCTCCGATGTCCGTAAGGTGTCTGAGCACACAGGAGCAAGGCCCATAAAAAGGACGGGGCTTAAGAAACCCGTTGAGGATTTGGTTAACTACTTAGGACGGGCCGACCGAGTGTACGAAGACGAGAAACTCAAGTGCATACGGGTACTAGGGGGTAGAGGAAAGCCTATCGCTACCATATTGGTAGGTGCAAGTACTGAAGAAGTGCGGGGCGAACGTGAACGTATATGCAATGATGCTGCATGCTCAGTGCAAGCCGCAATAAGAGGCGGTATTGTTCCCGGAGGGGGTGCAATAGAAATAGCTTGCGCCAGAGAGGTTGACAAACTTCGTTCTAGCCAGAGAGGTATGCAGGCCTACGGTCTTTTGTGCGTAACGGAGGCTCTGAAGAGGCCTTTTGAGCAAATTGTGGCGAATGCAGGTTTCAACCCTCTGGAGAAAACAGGTGACGTTATAGCCCGTCAGACTGAAGAGGACGATCCCGGCCTAGCGGTGGATTGTGAGACAGGGGATGTAAGAAACATGCTTGAATTGGGAGTGATTGACCCTGCTCCAGTGAAGGTCCATGCGCTCAGGGCGGCGATGGAGATAGCATGCGCAATCTTGCGGATTGATACAATCATCAAGAAGAAAGACGAAGACGAATCAGACGGCAAAAAAGGTGAAAAATCATATAGATCTTTGGAGGAAGGCTTTTGAGCAAGGACTATTACGAAATACTTGGCGTTGGCAAAGATGTGGATCAGGATGAGATAAAGCAGGCGTTCAGAAACCTTGCTAAGAAGTACCATCCAGATGCAAATCCAGACGATCCGACGGCTGAGGCCAAGTTTAAGGAAATAAACGAAGCATATGAGGTGCTATCGGATCCCGACAAGCGATCAAATTACGATGCTTACGGGAATGCCGACGGACCTGTTTTTCAGGGCGGCGGCTACGCAGGTGGAGGCCAGGATCCTTTTGGAAGGATTTTCGGCGACTTTGGTGGTTCGCCGTTCGGGGATATTTTTGACCAGTTTGAGAATCTATTTGGCGGATCAACGAGGCGGACAAGGGCTGATACTGGTCCGGTGCGGGGTAGGGATATGGAGGCTGTTGTTGAGATATCCCTGGAAGAAGCTTTTACTGGAGTTGAGAAAGACGTAACTGTGCGACGGGTGGAGCAGTGCTCGCATTGCGGAGGGACGGGAGCGGAGCCTGGATCGAAAGTTACAACATGCTCGACTTGTCATGGAACAGGCCAAGTGAAGACCTCTGTGGGCACAATGTTCGGTACCATGACTACAATGAGGACCTGTCCTACCTGTGGGGGCACGGGTAAAACGGTAGAGAAGCCGTGCAGTCGATGCGGCGGTTCTGGGGAGACAATCAAAGACGCAGTCATAAGTGTGAAAATACCGGCAGGAGCAGATTCAGGACTCCGTCTGCGTTTGACGGGGCAAGGTGACGCAGGTAAAAGAGGAGGCCCTTCCGGCGACTTGTATGTGAACGTTATGGTAAAGCCACATCCGTTGTTCCAGAGGCAAGGAGATGACTTGATTTTGGATAGAGTCATAAGTTTTCCTCTTGCCGCTCTCGGTGGTGTGGTTAGCGTGCCAACGCTTGAAGGGGAAGTAGATCTCACTGTTCCAGCTGGCACTCAGCCAGGCGCGGTGCTGCGCCTTAGAGGCAAGGGAATGCCTAGGCTCCGTGGCAAGAGCCGAGGAGATATGCTCGTGCGTCTTAATGTGAGAGTTCCGACGAGGCTTTCTCCTGAAGAAAAGGAACTTTTGATGCAGCTAGGTGTATCCGAAGGCGAGGAACTCTCGGACGGCAAGTCATTCTTCAAGCGGTTCAAAGACGCCGTAGGCGGCAAAGACGATTGATTCAGTAGTCCGTAGTATTTCCTGCCCGGCCTTGGCCGGGTTTTTCGATAACCACTGTGTCTCATCAGAGCATATTATTCGAAGAGGTTGATCAGAGTGGCTCACATGTTGCGTAGCACTCCGCCCCGGTTTTTTGTAGACCCTTCGTGCATTTCGGCGGACGCTGTTATACTGACTGGAGACGTTCTACGTCACGCGCTCACGCAAAGGTTAAGGCCAAACGAGATCTTTCATGCCATACCTGAGGTGTTCTATGGAGAATATGCTGCGTCTAGCCCAATTGAAGTGTGTGTTGTTAGGGTGATATCTGTCAGTAAGGAAGAATTGGTCGGCGAGATTATCGAAAGATACCAGGTAGTATCTCCGCCTTACGCGGTGCATCTTTACCCTGGGGTGCTCAAAGGCGAGAAGTTTGATTTGGTCGTAGAAAAGAGCGTCGAGTTAGCATGTGATTTCAATTTATGGAGGAAGTAATTGTTGAGCAATAAAGGGACGGTATCTTTTAAGACATTTGGATGCAAACTCAATCAATACGACACAGACTTTTTGAGACAATCGTTTGAAGACGCCGGGTATGAAACGCGTGCTACGGGTCCTTCGGACATTGTGGTTATAAATACTTGCGCCGTTACATCGAGGAGCGCCGCCAAATGCAGACAGGCCATACGGGCCGCTGCCCGATCAGGCGCCAAGGTTCTAGTTACCGGGTGTTACTCCCAGGTCGCCCACGAGGAAATTGCTGATCTTCCCGGAGTTATAGGAGTAACGGGAGTTCTCAATCGTTCTAAGCTAGTAGAAATTGCGAATAAGGCTCTTTCAGACGGAGATCTAATTATAGATGTAGAGCCCCACGTAAAAAACGCTCTTTTCGAAGAAACTCCCGTACGCGAACCGAGTCTCACGAGAGCGTTCCTAAAGATCCAGGAAGGCTGCGACGACTATTGCACCTACTGCATAGTCCCTTACGCGCGCGGTCCCTCGAGATCGAGGTCTCTTGAGGACATCATCTCCGAAGCCCGGTCACTCGTCCAAAGAGGATACAAGGAAATTATCCTTACAGGAACTCACTTGGGCCTCTACGGTAGAGATTTTCTACAAGACGCCTGTGACCCAGGGGGATGCACGGGAAGGCTCGAACCTAATCTTGCATCGGTGGTACGTTCCCTAGCAGAGATTGAGGGGCTCTTGCGGCTTAGAATAAGCTCTCTTGAGCCACACGATGTGACGCCTGAACTGATAGACTGTTTTAGATATCCTCAGGTATGCCACCATATTCACTTGCCTCTTCAAAGCGGAAGCAACAAAATCCTAAGAAGCATGGGTAGACGATACGATACAGAGACTTTCTTGAGGATAGTCGAAGATGTAAGAAAGGTAGCACCTGACATAGGAATATCTGCAGACATCATAGTAGGTTTTCCAGGCGAAGAAGATGATGATTTCAAAGAGACCATAACCGTTATGAAGACTGCCAGGTTCTCGCGCGTTCACGTGTTCCAATACTCTCCAAGACCAGGTACCCCTGCCAGCAAGTTTCCCGGGAAAGTCCCTGAGAGAGAAAAAGAGAAGCGCAGCAAGGCAGCGATCTCCTTAGGACACGAACTATCCCTCGATTTTCACAGAAAACTAGTGGGAAAAGACATAGAGATACTCGTTGAAGAAGACAAAACAAAAGACGGCCTCCTGCAAGGAGTCACAAGAAACTATGTCAAAGTATGGTTCCAAGGACCCAAAGAACTCCAAGGACAGATCACACAAGTACACGCACAAGAGGCCAAGCACGACGGACTCCTTGCATCATGCAACACAGGGTCGGTTCTCGTGCTCCACTAACTACTATCCGTTGGAGACTCGTGGCAAGTTGGAGGCTTAGAGCACGTCGGGAAGTTGAATATCCGGGTACACAAGGCGGGTTGAGGATTTTGTTTGGGGTCTGCGTTACATTTTGCGAAATAATCGAAAACACTCATTAGACTGAGTTCAGGGGGTTTGCATTGTGCGAGTCGCTCTTTTGTTCGGAGGAAGGTCAGGAGAACACGAAGTATCTGTCATGTCCGCTAGGTCAATATCTGCCGCCCTTACTGACAACGGATTTGATGTACTTGCAGTTGGCATTACGAAAGAGGGGCGATGGGTGTTCATAGACAAACCCGAGCTCATTTTTGAGAAGGGTTATACCGAGGTTACAGCTGATTTGGGCCCTTCCTGCTATGTTCTGCCGGACCCGTCGCGACCCGGTCTGTGGATAGATGGCAGATTGCAGGAAGATGGTCTTTGTCGAGACTCTCCTCTGCCTCTTCAAAGTGCCGGAGCTGACCGCGATATGGATGTAGACGTGGTTTTCCCTGTACTGCACGGTTCTTTCGGAGAAGACGGGACCATTCAAGGACTTCTGGACCTTTCGGGGTTGCCATACGTAGGTTCCGGGACTCTTGCATCTTCGGTCTGCATGGACAAAGATTCAGCCAAAATGGTCATGTCGTATCACGGAATACCGTTTGTGCCTTATGTGAAGGTCCAGCGTTGGCTTTGGAAAAACAAAAGAGACGAAGTCCTGCAAGAATTGCTGGCCGATCTGACTTATCCAGTGTTTGTGAAACCTTCCGGATCGGGCTCTAGCCTCGGCGTGAGCAAGGTCAAAGACGCGGACGGCCTTAGTGAAGCCTTAGATTATGCTTTCTTGTTCGACGTTAAGGCCCTGATTGAGCCCGCTCAGGAAGGATGCTTGGAGATTGAGTGCGCGGTGCTGGGAAACGAAGATCCTAGGGCATCTGTGCCCGGGCAGATTATTCCCTCCAGGGAGTTTTACGATTATGAGGCCAAGTACATTGACACAAGTACGCGACTTGTGATTCCTGCTCCCTTAGATGAAGGACTTACTGCACAAGTCCAAGAGATCTCAATTGCTACCTTTAGGGCGGAGGGTTGCAGCGGCCTTGCACGCGTAGACGTTTTTGTAGATACTGCTGATGGAAGTATACGTGTCAGCGAGGTAAACACCATGCCTGGTTTTACCGATGTTAGCATGTACCCCAAACTCTGGGAAGCATCTGGCGTGACGTACAGCAGGTTAGTGGAAGAACTGGTGCACCTTGCTGTTGATAGAAAAACTGCACTTGAGCGACGTTTTTGGGTTTAGGGTATAATATATACGTGGCCCTATTTGAACGGGAGCAACACAACAGGAGCAACAAAACAAGAGCAACAAAACGGGAGCAATAAGTATGAAGGATGAGATCCCTCACAGTTTTTATGAACGTAATCCAGAGACAGGTAACTACATTATCGAGATATCGCTAGACAAATACGGCGACATTTTCAATGAGTGGGACCATGCCACATACGGCAGGCGCGATATGGACCCCGAACTGGCCTTTTTCCTAGAAGAGTGTTCCGAAGAGATTCCTATGCAGTACGGGTTAGACCTGGTGTTTTATCTACCTAGGCGGGCTAAGGATGTAGAAAAGGAGAGGATAATTACACAGGTTATCCGTCACTACTACGCCTTTTATGCCGGAGTTGAGCGCCGAACCTTGGCTCGTGCATACAAGCAACAGGTAAACTATGCCTTGTTAGCCATCGGATTACTGGCTGTTACTTACGTACTAAACCTCTGGCAAGAGACCGTACTTATGTCTATCGCAAAAGAAGGTCTAATCATAGGCAGCTGGGTGTTTCTTTGGGGGAGCATATCTTTTTTCACCTTTGAACGCGGCAAGTACACCGAGAAGGTAAAGTGCTATGAAAGACTGTCACAAGCGGACATCCGTTTTCGATATGACGAGTAGCAAATCGTAGGCGCGATTCGCATGATATAGGCGCAGCATGTCACAGCATATGCGGTTATGGGGAGCGTGAGCACGGCTATGTCTGGCTTTGAGCACATGGGAAAGATGCTCATATTCATAGGAATTTTCATAGTGGTTATGGGACTGTTGATGATGCTATGGGGGAAGGTACCGGGGCTGGGCAAACTGCCAGGTGACATTTACATTGAAAAGGAGAACTTCAAGTTTTTCTTCCCTGTGGTTACGTGTCTATTGATTAGCGTAGGCTTGACAGTCATCATTAATCTCGTCATGTGGTTTTTAGGGAAATAGCATGATGCGGCCTTGCTAGGTAAGTTGACCGGGCTAGTTCAAGTATTGTACAATTCTAAAGGTTACGAAAAGCGGGCGAAAAAACCTGCGGCGGAGGGAGGGAATTGGGTATGCCGGAAATTAAAGTTGGTAAAGAGGAGTCTTTTGACAGTGCCCTGCGCCGCTTCAAGAGGGAATGCCAGCGTTCAGGCGTCCTTAGGGATTCGCGTAAACATCAGTATTACGAAAGTCCAAGCGAGAAGCGCAAGAAGAAATCGGAAGCTGCACGTGCTCGCAAAAAACGTCGTTAAACGCGAGCAAACCTCAAGACTAATAAGCAGAGAAGAATTGCCAGTATAAGCCCGGTCACCCGGGCTTTTTCATATTATGCAGGAGTTTTTGGTAGTAGACGGCGAATTAGATAACTGGTAAGCAGAGTAAGCAAGCACTATCAGCAAGCGGAATAAGGCAAAACAGGATACCTACCCTTAACTGGGGTAATTTGAGATCATGAATGATTTCGCAGTAGAATATACTTGCACGGAGAGAATCAAACATGCAGATTACTCTCGGCGGGCACGTTCGGCGTATTCACGGCTTGGCACAGAGATGGAACAACACGGCAAGAAATATATATGCTCAATGCGAGCATAAAATGGAGGTTGATTTTGAGAGGTGCCATCGCAAATCCAGGTGGTAATCCAGTTATCTGGTAATTCAGAAGCGTTTAACCTATTTGGTTCCTATGATGAAAACCTTGCTCTCTTAGAGGACGGCCTTAACGTGAAATTGGTTGCTCGAGGAGATTCCATTACCATTTCTGGGGAAGAGAAAGAAGTCAAGGAGGCGCAAAAACTCCTTGAGTACCTTATCACCAAGGTGAGGAAAGGACAGCGAGTGACTGCCCAAGACGTGAGTATTGCAGTCAGGAACCTACGTGAAGGAGTCGATCTGACTGACTCCGGTGACGTGGTCGTCGTTACGAATAGAGGAAAAGTCATAACCCCACGGACGCCGGGTCAGAAGAAATATGTTGATTCAATAAGATCAAATCCCCTAGTGTTTGGAATTGGACCTGCAGGAACAGGCAAGACCTACCTAGCCGTGGCTATGGCCATCGCAGCATTCAAGCGCCGCGATTTTGATAGGATAATCCTTACAAGACCCGCGGTAGAAGCCGGCGAGAAACTTGGCTTTTTGCCAGGCGATATACAAGAGAAGGTAAATCCATACCTTAGACCCATATACGATGCGTGTTTCGATATTCTAGGCCTTGATGCTTTCGAGCGGTATATGCAAAGGGGATTGATTGAAGTGGCGCCTCTAGCCTACATGAGAGGACGAACTCTGGAATCTGCATTTGTGATACTAGATGAGGCGCAGAACACGACTCCGGAACAGATGAAAATGTTCCTCACTAGGATGGGGCTTAACTCAAAAGCGGTAGTCACAGGAGATATTACCCAGATTGACCTGCCCCGAGGAGTGTATTCTGGTCTGGATCAGGCGCGTTTCCTGCTCAAGGACATACCCGGGATAGGTATTGTTTATCTTACAGATAAGGATGTAGTCCGTCACGAACTTGTTTCAAGGATAATAAGGGCGTACGAAGAATTCGATGAAGATGCCTGGAAAGAGGGGAAGATCAGTGCCCCAAAAGGAACCGGAGAAAAGCGTACGGACAAAGAGTAGTCCTTCGTCAGCGCAAAGGGGAATTCACGCAGGTGAGAGTGTTTCAACAGGCGCAAACGAGTGGGCTAACGTATTTGAAAAGCACCGCGACTCGGTTTGGTGGGTTGTGCTAACATTTATCGTCACATTTGCCTTGTTCCTTATGTCCCTCGTGCCACCCAAAGTAGATCTTGTTGCGGGGCAAGTAGCAATGGTCGATGTTAAGGCAACTAGGGAAGGCATTGATGAGTTTGCCACAAAACTCCTTATAGACAAGGCATTAGCCGATGTATCGGAGGTCTGGGACAGTAATCCTAAGGTCTTAGAAGACTCGAAGAATCTTTTTGAGGAGTTATTGGGCAAGATAGAGTCACTAGCTGAATCTGACGAGTTGTCAACTCAAGATATCATTAACGAACTCAGACCATACTTGGATGATTCAATCTCCGATACAGATATCGTGGCTGTTGTGGCTACTTCGCCTTCGATCTTGGAAGAGTCATTCAATCGGGCTTGGGCTATCATCGAAGACACGTTGAATAGGGGCCTGAAACCCGAAAACGTTGAGAAGGGCAAAGAAGAAATCGCTGCAAACATAAGGACAGATAAATCAATACCTGACCATGTAAGTAGATTGCTCTGTGCTTTTGTAGGTAAAAACCTGCAGCCCAACCTTATTTTCAACAAAGAGGAAACCGACAAGAAAATAAAACTTGCCATTGACTCTGTAGAACCCGTGAAGATTCGGCGAGGTGAATACATCGTTCGCAAAGGCGATATTGTAACAGAAGAACAGATAGCCATCCTCGAGAAGATGGGCATGACGGGCAAAACGGTCAGGATTACAGAAATTCTGGGCGCTTTTCTCTGTTCCCTTATCTTCTGCGGCCTTACTGCTGGTTATGCTATTACCTACAACGCCGAAGTTATTGAGGAAAAGGGCGTTCCTCTGATATGTTCGGTAGTGATTCTCAGCGTTATCGTTTTGAAAATCCTCTCGAGCATATCAGGTTTTCTTGCACCGGTCGCTTTCGGTGTCATGTTGTCCTCTACCCTCTTGGACAGGAGATTCGGGGCGTTTTTTGCCGCTGCGCTGTCTATTGCAGTAGGAGTTATGACTGGCTTTGACATAGTCTACGTAGCTTTGGCTTTGACTTCGGGAATAGCCGCAGCGCTCAGCGTGAGGCAAGCATGGAGTAGGACGCAGCTTTTCAAAGCCGGACTGATAGTAAGCATTGTCTCAGGCATCACCTATGGCTGCCTTGTGCTTACCGGAGCTTTGGCAACAGATGATGTTACTGTATGGCGAGACGTGCTTTTCGTGATAATTTCCGGTCCTTTGTGTTCGGTTTTGGCAGTAGGGTCACTGCCTGTGTTTGAGAGCGCTTTCGACATCATAACCCCGCTCAAACTGGTAGAACTATCCAATCCTGAGCAGCCGTTGCTCCACAGGCTCCTTTTGGAGGCACCTGGAACATACCACCACAGCATTATGGTTGGAAACCTATCAGAGGCTGCTGCATGGGCAATAGGAGCGGACAGCCTTCTTACCAGAGTGGGGGCGTACTACCATGATATAGGGAAACTCAAGCGGCCCTACTTCTTTTCAGAAAACCAAATGTTCGGCATGGACAATCCTCACGAAAAGATGAGCCCTAGCCTTTCTGCCACCGTTATTATGTCTCATGTCAAAGATGGCGTCGAACTGGCAAAAGAACATGGTCTGCCAGAGGTCCTAATTAACTTCATAAGAGAACACCACGGAACTACTCTCGTTTCGTACTTTTACGTAAAGGCCAGCGAAAGCGCGGAATCTAGCGAGCACAGAGACGTGGATGAGTGGTCTTTCAGATATGAGGGGCCTCGCCCCCAGAGCAAGGAAACTGCCATAGTCATGCTGGCTGACGGAATTGAGGCTGCCGCCAGGTCAATTTCTAATCCCAATCCTGCTAGAATAGAGTCACTTGTGAGAAGAATGATCCAGGATAGGCTCATTGATCACCAGCTAGACAAATCTGATCTAACCCTAAAAGAACTGGACATCATAGGGCAGACATTCATTCAGGTTTTGTCAGGTATATTCCACAGAAGGATAGAATATCCGACACCAAAGGCGCAGGAAAACGAAGGGGGTCAGTGATGTGCCGATTGAGGTCGACATAATCTTTAAGTCCGATATGGCCAACCAAGAGAAAGAGTTCCTAACCTCTTTTGCCAAACGAGTAGTGAAGTTCGCCTTGCAGAAAGAGGGTCGGAGGGAAAAAGATAATGAAGTCTCTGTGCTCTTCACCGATGACGACTTCATCGCGGATTTGAACCAGCAATACAGAGGCGAAGGAACTCCTACAGACGTGCTAGCATTTCCGATGATGGATTTTGAGGATGCTGAGGATGAAATAATCATCCCTGGGATGCCGAATGTCCTTGGAGATGTAGTGATATCTTTGGATACTGCTTCTAGGCAGGCCGAAACAAATGGTGTGCCTCTCCGTCGGGAACTGGCTCTTCTTCTCATCCATGGCACTTTGCACCTTCTAGGATATGATCACGATGATCCTCAGAAAGAGGCGAACATGTGGGCACGGCAGGAAGAAATTCTAAGGCAACTGAACGTATAGGGAAGAGACCTTTTAGGTCCCGTACACTCAGAGAGAGTTTTTCCTATGCTTGGGAGGGGCTTTTGTACGTCTATTCTTCTGAGCGAAACATGCGCGTCCACGTTTTCATCGCGTCCTTGGTGGTATCTCTATGTGTCGCAGCCGGTCTTGATCGGATAGAGTTCTTCATGGTGGTTCTTGCAATCTTAGGGGTTCTCTCTGCAGAAGTGTTGAATTCGCTAGTAGAGTCGCTAGTTGATTTGCTAGAGCCTGAGTATAACCTAGTGGCCAAGAGAGTGAAGGATATCGCAGCCGGTGGAGTGCTTCTGACTGCAGGATTTTCTGTGGTTATAGGCATTTCTGCCTTTTATCCAGTGCTTTTAAGACTGCCCGATGTTTGGCAGAACTTTTGTGCATACCGGTGGAAATGGTTTGCCGTTTGCAGTCTTTTTTTCATCTTGCCTTCTTTTTGGGGTATGATTAAGTATACTCATAGGGTGTAGCAATGTGAGGAGATTCGATAAGGGATGCGGCGAAACGGTCACGTTTCTGTGCGTTCCGGGGGGAAATAGGATTTGCTTTACCAGTCAGAAGGAGTCGTGCTGGATCAGACCGATCTTGGAGAGACTGACAAACTTGCCACCATATTTACCTTGGAAAGCGGGTTGGTAAGAGCAGTTGTTAAGGGGGGAGCCAGGCCCAAAAGCAAACTCAGAGGCTTGACTCAGCCATTTACCTATGCACTTTTTGAGCTCTTCAGAGGCAGGACCTTCGATAGAGTCATCCAAGTGTCAGTAAAGGACTCCTTTCCCATGATCATGGACGAATATGAAAAGATGGTATATGCCAGGTATATAGCCGAGCTTCTCATAACTGTGCTGCCTGAGAGAACAAAGGACCAGAGCCAATTCCAATTTCTATTGGCTGTGTTGAAATGTTTGGAGCAAAAAGGAGATCCATGGGTAATTGCGCGTTGGGCCGAGCTAGGAATCTTGTCAACCGCAGGATTCGCTCCTACCTTCTCGGGTTGTGTTTTCTGCGGGAAAAGCGCGCTAGATGCTCCCTCTTATTTCTCACTGCAAAACGGAGGCATAGTCTGCTCTGACTGTATTGAGAGCATCGGCTCGAGGGTGGAAGATTCTGAGGCAAGCCAGGTGCGTCCATACGGGGAGACCCTGAGAATATCTCCAGGAGCTTTGAGAACGTTTCAGATCTTGTCATCTGGAGTGTTTTTGGCTCAAGACCAATCGAAGGACCTTTTTTGTCCAAAGATAAACGCGGTAGGGCAAGTGCGAGAAGAAATCACCACAGTGATGCGCAAGTACGTGTCATTTGTGATTGAAAAGCGACTCAAGTCGGCTGAACTGGTCGAAAGCATAGAAGATTTGAGGGGATGAGACATTGGGCAGATTTTCTTACTTTCAAGATGTAATCAAGTCTTTAGAAGGTTTCTGGAGCGATCATGGGTGTTACATTGGCCAGCCGTACGACATTGAAAAAGGCGCAGGGACCATGAATCCTCTCACCTTTTTTAGGACGCTTGGTCCCGAGTCCTGGAATATGGCATATGTGGAGCCTTGCAGGCGACCTCAGGATGCGCGCTATGGCGATAATCCTAACAGGATGGGATACTATTTTCAGTTTCAAGTTATACAAAAACCCCCGCCAGATGACATTATGGAGATATATATTAATTCGCTTGAAGAGTTAGGGATAATGCGGAAAGAGCACGACATAAGATTTGTGGAGGATAACTGGGAATCTCCGACGCTAGGTGCATCCGGATTAGGATGGGAAGTCTGGTTAGACGGAATGGAGATAACCCAGTTCACATATTTTCAGGAAATGGGCGGCATGGAGATCTATCCAATTTCAGTAGAATTGACGTACGGGCTTGAACGTCTCACGTCGTACATCCAAGACGTTGACAATGTTTGGGATATTCAAATGTCACCCGGACTTACCTATGGAGAAGTTTTTTTACAGCAAGAAAAGGAGGGTTCTCGTTATGGTTTTGAGGTGGCGGATATTGACCTTTTGAGGGAGAACTTTGCTCAGTATGAAAAGGAAGCAAAGAGAATCCTAACAAACGGTATGATACTTCCAGCCTACGACTATGCGCTTAAGTGTTCACACCTTTTTAACCTGCTAGATGCGCGCGGGGCTCTGTCGGTCTCAGAGAGGCAGAACTATATAGCAAGGGTGCGGAGCGTTACCCGTGAATGTGCGCGCAAATACTGTGAACTTCGGGGGTTTGAAAGATGATGACTGACGACCTGCTGCTTGAAATAGGATCAGATGAGATCCCGGCTAGATACCTCTTGCCCGCTATCGAGGATCTGCGGGTAAGGGCCGAGCAAGCGTTTGAAAACGCAAGACTAAGCTGCAAAGAGATGGCCTCATATGGAACCCCTAGAAGGTTGGTACTTTATGTAAAAGAGCTGGGCGCTTTCAGCTCAGACGTAACTGTAAAGGTGAGGGGACCTTCAAAGAGGGTCGCCTATGATAGCGAAGGTATGCCTACAAAGGCGCTCTTGGGGTTTTGTCGTTCCTTGGGCATAGAACCATCCGATGTCTCTATCGAGCAAGAGAATAACGGCGAGTACGTGTACGGGCTCAGGCATGACCCTGGAAAGCCTGTGAGTCTGGTTTTGCAAGAGGTTATCCCAGATGTAGTCATGGGGATGAACTGTCCGTATCCCCTAAGGTGGGGAAAAGAAAACTGGAAATGGTTTAGGCCGATACGATGGGTAGTTTGCCTCTATGGCAAAGAGGTCGTTCCAATGATGCTGGCGGGAGTAGCTTCAGGAAGGACCAGTTATGGGCAGAGGACTCTTCACCCGGGGTCGATTGAAATTCCATCGGCTTACGATTATTTCCACACAATCGCGGATGCGGGTGTAATTATAGATCACGATCTCAGGCGACAGATAATAGCAGATGGCGCCGAGAGTCTATCCAGAGAAATAGGCGGGCTACCCGTGGACGATCAAGATCTTCTTGACGAAGTAACTTCTCTTTGCGAGCACCCTTCTCCATTTAGGGGAGAGTTTAGCAGCAGGTATCTCGAGCTTCCTAAGGATGTACTGATAACTGTAATGCGTCATCACCAGAGGTACTTCCCGATTCTGGACGGTCTAGGCAAAGTGCTTCCGGGCTTCGTAGGAGTGCGAGATGGCAGCCCAGATATGGGAATGGATAATGTGCGAAAAGGCAATGAATGGGTGCTTAAGGCGCGTCTTGAGGACGCTTCTTTTTTCTACGCGCAGGATATCAAGGTACGACTCGAGGAGAGACTGCCCGAGCTCGAGCGAGTTTACTTTCTCGGCGAAGCGGGTACTCTTTACGACAAGACAATGAGGTTGGAAAGGCTCTCAGCATACCTGGGAGAAAAAGCGGGCCTTTCCGAACGTGATACAGAGATGGTGAGGATCGCGGCACGTCTATCAAAGTGTGACTTGGTAACTCTTATGGTTAGAGAGCTGCCGGAACTTGAGGGCGTTATGGGTGGCCACTACGCAAGAATACAAGGTGTCAATGAGGATGTCGCGAGAGCTATCTCACAACAGTATCTTCCGAAAGGTGCCAACGGAAAACTGCCCGATAAAGGCATAAGTGGCATACTCTCTATTTCAGACAAACTCGATACCCTAGCTGTGGCCTTTTGCCTTGGCGTAGGGGTGTCAGGTTCTCAAGACCCTCTAGGCCTTAGGAGGGCTGCTTCCGGAATAGCAAGTGTTATCCTCTCGCATGGATATGACATTGATCTGGACGACGCAATAATGACAAGTATGTGTTTCGCAAAAGATGCAGCGGAAAAGGCTGGTAAAGCCGTAGAAGACATTGACTCTGCATGTGCGCGGCTTAAACAGTTCTTGTTGTCAAGAGTTGAGGTTCACTTGTCTGAAAGAGGCTATCCCATAGAGGTCATAAAGAGTGTTCTGGCAGGCGGGGAGAATAGGATATCAAGGTTCCCGGCCATGGTTGAGGCGATTATGTCGATACTTGGTTCTCAGACCCTTGCAGATGTTGTTACGGGTTGGCGAAGGACTTCGGTATTAGGCAGTAAGGCTTCGGGGTGTGACATTTCTCCGGAACTACTTGTTGAAGACCAGGAAAAAACATTGTATGCCCTCTTGATGGGGAAGAAAAGTGATATGGAGAGGTACTTTGAGCAGGGGGATTATGGGCTTTATCTTGAAGAATTGTCCTCGCTTAGAGTGCCCATAGACAATTGTCTGGATAACGTTCTTATCATGTCCGAAGATGAAAGACTAAAAGAAAACCGCATAAAACTGTTGGGAGTAGTTTCTCGTCTCTTTACGAGATTTGCAGATTTTTCCTACATCTTGCCTCTTTTGGGCAAGTTGTAATGGTTGGCCGTTAGGGCTTAGCTTATGTATTGATTACAGGTTCTAGGGGGATAAATCTTGGTAGATAGAGGCAAACCCAAAGTTTTCGTGTTATCAGATTCGCTAGGAGACACAGCCGAGGTTGTGGTGCTTGCGGCAGCCGCACAGTTCAATGCGGGCGGTGTAGATATCCACAAATACGGACGTGCTCAGACAAAGGAATCAATAGATAGGGTGCTCGAGAGCGCGAGTAGGGAGAATGCTGTGGTAGTACATACCTTAGTAAAGCCCGAGATGCGGGACTACGCAACGCAAAGAGCATCGGAACTGGGTATTCGTGCTGTGGATGTCTTGGGACCTGTAATGGAGGCCATAGGTACCATAACCAAAACGGATCCCAAATTTGAGCCTGGTCTGATGCATCGTCTCGACGATGCCTATTTTAGGCGTGTCGAGGCTATTGAATTTGCCGTAAATGCAGACGACGGCAAGAACCTTTCATCATTGCCTCTGGCTGACGTCGTTCTTATTGGGGTTTCTAGGACTTCAAAGACTCCGGTCAGTTTATACTTGGCCCAGCGGGGTTACAGAGTTGCGAACGTGCCGTTGGTTCCAGAATTGAGCCCTCCTTCTGAACTCATGCAGATTCCCAGGGACAAAATAGTAGGCCTCACTTTAAGCCCCGAGAAGCTTGCCAAAGTTCGGAAGCAGCGCCTCAAGACTATGGGGCTGAAAGAGGATTCGCCATATGCGGATCCGGGTCGCATTTTGGCTGAATTGGAATATGCGGACAAAGTCTTCCGTGAGATAGGTTGTAGTATCATAGACGTGACAGATAAAGCTATTGAGGAAACCGCCTTGAATGTTACGGAGATAATCGAGAGGAGGAACAGAAACCGTGGCTAGTGATTTGGTATATTGGTTTAAGGAGGGCGGGGAAGAGAAACGCCACCTTTTGGGGGGAAAAGGAGCCGGTCTTGCTGAAATGACGCGAATAGGGCTGCCTGTACCTCCTGGCTTTACCATAACGACAGAAGCCTGCAAGATCTACTACAGTTCGGGTAAGAAACTGCCTCCGTCTTTGAAAGAAGACGTAGTAGGCCACATGAGAGATTTGGAGAAGGAGATGGGGAAACCCTTTGGAGGCGAACACAACCCTCTCTTGGTCTCTGTGCGCTCGGGCGCACCTGTCAGCATGCCTGGCATGATGGACACAATATTGAACTTGGGACTCAATGACAAAAGTGTCATGGGTCTTTACGAGGCCACAGGAGATCTTCGATTTGCCTATGACTGCTATCGAAGGTTTATTCAGATGTTTGGAAACGTGGTTCTAGAGATTTCCCACGATGAGTTTGAAAGTGCTTTCGCGGATGTAAAGGACGCAGAAGGTGTAACACAGGATCAGGACGTTTCTGCCGAAGGACTCAAATCTCTTGTTGGAATCTACAAGCAAATCATATCGGAGAGAGCAGGAGTACAGTTTCCCGAGGATCCCTATGAGCAGTTGTTTATGTCAATATCCGCGGTATTTAGATCGTGGAACAATGAGCGTGCCATCATATATCGAAAAGTAAACAAGATTCCAGATGATCTGGGAACTGCGGTGAATATTCAGGCTATGGTTTTTGGCAATATGGGTTACGATTCTGCGACAGGAGTTATGTTCACTCGCAACCCGTCAACCGGGGAGAATTCGCTTTATGGGGAGTATCTGGTAAATGCTCAGGGAGAGGATGTTGTAGCAGGCCTTAGAACTCCTAAGCCCATATCTCAGATTGACGAAGATCTGCCTGGAATGTATGAGCAGTTGAGAAACGTTGCTGCGATTCTCGAGGACCACTACAAAGATATGCAGGACATAGAATTTACCATAGAACGAAAGAAACTCTACATACTTCAGACCCGGTCTGGCAAAAGGACTGCGCAAGCTTCCTTGGAGGTGGCTAGGTCTATGGTTAAGGAAGGTAGAATTTCTAAGCAGGAGGCCATACTGAGGGTGAAGCCCGAGGAGATTGCAAGGCTCCTTCATAGGGGCATTGATCCCAATATCCAATCAGAGGTTTTGGCAAGAGGGTTGCCCGCGTCGCCTGGAGCCGCTACGGGCAAAGTTGTCTTTAACACCAGAGTAGCCGAGTCTCTCGGAGAGAAGGGCGAGAAGATAATACTTGTCAGGCCTGAGACTACCCCCGAAGACATGCCGGGTATTGTTCATGCTCAGGGCATTTTGACGTCGAGGGGAGGCATGACCTGCCACGCTGCGATTGTAGCCCGGGGGATGGGTAAACCTGCCATAGTGGGTTGCGAAGCGCTCAAGATTGATCTTGAGGAGAATCGGGCATTCATCGGCGAGTTTGTCCTCCACGAAGGAGACATCATCTCCATCGATGGCGGCGGCGGTGCCGTTTACATGGGGGAAGTACCTTTGGTCGAACCTGTAATGGGCGAGACATTCAAAGAGGTCTTGAGCTGGGCAGATGAAATGCGGGAACTTGGAGTCGAGGCCAATGCGGATACCCCCGAAGATGCAGTCCGGGCAAGAGAATTCGGGGCTGAAGGTGTAGGACTGTGCCGTACAGAGCACATGTTTATGGGACACGACAGACTGCCTGTTGTTCAGAAGATGATCTTGGCAGATAGCGAAGAAGACCGAAGACGAGCGCTAGATGAACTTCTCCCGATGCAGGAGAATGACTTCTATGCCATCCTAAAAGCCATGCGTGGCTATCCTGTGACTATTCGACTCCTGGATCCACCTCTGCACGAGTTTTTGCCCAATGTGGAGGACTTAGTGAGATCCGTGACTGAGATGAAAGCAAAAGGCGGGCCTGCCTCGGAAATCGCGAGAACCGAAGAGCTGCTGAGAAAAGTCAGATCTCACCAGGAAATGAATCCTATGCTTGGCATGAGGGGCTGCAGAGTGGGGATAGTCTTTCCAGAGATCTATGAAATGCAGGTAAGGGCAATATATCAGGCAACAGCACGTCTTATCAAAGAAGGAGTAGAGGACGTACTGCCCGAAGTGATGATACCTCTTGTGGGCGAAGCAAAAGAGCTCGAGATTCTAAGAGCGATGGTTGAGCAAGTGGCCAATACTATCAAGCAGGAGCAAGATGTCGAATTTGAAGTTGTAGTAGGGACCATGATAGAGATTCCGCGTGCCGCTCTAACTGCCAACGAAATTGCTCAGCATGCCCAGTTTTTCTCATTTGGGACAAACGACTTGACGCAGACTACCTTTGGATTTTCACGAGACGATGCAGAGGCAAAGTTCCTGCATAAGTACCTCGCGGATAAGATACTTCCTGAGAATCCCTTCGCGGTGTTAGACCAGAAGGGAGTAGGCCATCTGGTCAAAACCGGTGTTGATCTTGGTAGGGCTACGAGGGCCGATCTTGTTGTAGGGATATGCGGAGAGCATGGAGGAGAACCTTCTTCCATAGAGTTTTTCCACAAGGCGGGGCTAGATTACGTATCTTGTTCTCCTTATCGTGTGCCCGTAGCAAGGCTTGCTGCGGCACATGCAGCGATTCGAAATAGATATTAAAATGAATCGAACATTGGAGGTACTGCCTTTGTCAGATTCTTCCGAATGGGAAGGCAAGAAGGCAGTACCTCTTCGCACGGATTCTATCCTTGCTTGCGATAGTATTCAAACCAAGCCAAGATTCTCTTGTTCAAATCAACTCTGTGAAGCGGTCTTTTGAAACCGTGGTACTCGTCAGGGTATCTCACGAACACGGTCGTTTTGCCTAGACGCTTGAGAGACTGATAGAATTCCTCTGAATGAGTTATTCTGCACCTATAGTCATTTTCGCCATGTACCAGGAGGATTGGGGTTTCAACGTTCTCGACATGGCTGACGGGTGATCGATCCAGATAGAGGTCTCTTGCTTCCCACGGTTTCCCTCCGTACTCCCGCTCATCAGCCCATATGATGTCTGTACAGCCGTAGTCTGTGTAGAGGTTGCATACAGGAGCGCCGGCACATGCTGCTTTAAAAGCGTTGGTCTGGGTTATAATCCATGTAGTCATGTATCCCCCGTATGACCAGCCATGGATAAACATGTTGTCTTTGTCGACTGGATAGTCACCAAGTACTGTTTTTACGCCATCCATTATGTCCGAATAGTCCTTTCGTCCCCAATCACCGTCTATACATGAGGCAAAATCTTGCCCGTATGAAGAACTACCTCTTGGGTTGAAGTAACATACGTAATACCCCAGTCCTGCAAACATTTGAGCTCTTAGCATGAATGCCGAACCGTATGCTCCGTGCGGCCCCCCATGGACGAGGGTCACCATAGGGTACAATGACTGGTCGGAAGGACTGCCAGAGGGTAAATCCTCAACTGGTGGATGGATCAGCCAGGCGTCTAGTTTCTGCCCATCTTCCCCATGGTACTGAAATCTATCACACTTGCCTAGAGCGACTTGGGACACAAGATCGTCGTTATCGAAAGTCACTTTCTTTTCGCGAATCTCAGTGGGGATATCCTTGTTGGAGCATCTGACTTCCATCAGAAACAGGTTTTCCGGTTCTTCAGGAGTTGACCAGCGTGCAGCAAGGACACCTTTTTTTGTGTGAAACGCAGATAAGGACTTTTCGGGAGAGCCTGCAATAACTCGCATTTGAAGGGCGCTACCGGATCCGGATGGCAGATCTACGCAGTAGATGTAAGGGGTTCCGCGGTCTACTGCGGAGAAGTATAAGGTAGAACCGTCCCACGAAAGCGAAGTTCCATGGCCGTAAGTTGTATCAGATGAAATGAAGCTCCCGGCTTCCAGATCAGTCGCTGCCGTTACGTTTGTGACGCTATCCTCGCACAGAGGCTCTGGCAGAGTGCCTTCTTCCAGACACTTCCGAAACGTGCCCACAGGCAAGAGATACAGATCAGTCTTAGTAGAGACGCTCTTTGCATTGTTGTGGCCGAAGAAGGCAATGTACTTGCCATCTTCTGACCACTGAGGTTGCCAAGCAGGTCCGGGCGAACCGTACAGGAGGTAGTTCTTTCTTTCTGATATGTCTACGAGCCACAGATCTGACTTGGTGTGGTAGTCTGCATCATCTCTACAAAGAGCAGATGTGACAAGGTAATTTGCGTCAGGCGACAAAGAAGGGAGCCCGTAGTCGAAGTCACCAGAGGTAACCTGATGGCTCTTTAGTTCTTTTCCAGAGCAAAGACTATTGTCTAGGTCTATGTAGAAGATGTGGGTTCTTATGTCGTCGTAGTATCCGATTCCGTCCATCCTGTATCGCAGGCGGGTTACAACTCTAATGTCATTGAGGTTCTTCTTTTCAGAGATCTCCTTGCTAGATTCATCTTTGCTCAATCTGCGCTCCGCCTGTTCGAGAGCACGCTGCCTATCTTCTTCGGGGCACCCTGGGTACGGCAGCCAATCGGCAGGCTTAGCAAAGACCCCTGCCAGATAATAGATCCGTTGTCCATCCGGTGACCACACAGGTTCGCTTTGGACCTTTTCTTTTGTTTTGGCGCAGATTGCTTCGCCGCCGTCCAAACCTATGACCCAGATCTGGCTTCGGGACGAGCGTTCAGATATGAATGCGATCTTTTTGGCATCAGGAGACCATCTAGGCGAACGATCTTTACCTGAATTCGTAAGCCGGACGTTTCTTCCCGTTGCTATTTCAATTACGTGTATGTTCGTTACGTATTCGTCGTCTTTGATTGACTGGCGAACGTATGCGAGAAACTTGCCGTCAGGCGAAACCTGCAGATCCCCGTAACAGACCAAGTCGGCAATATCTTCAGGCTTCAGGGGTCTTTTGTGCGATAAAAGGGCCATTGTATGTTCCTCCTTGTGTGTCAGTTGCACCTCGCTGAGTGCGGCGTATTTGGATGGACGTATCTGATTCTATGCGCGTACAAAAACCAGGTGCCCAAGTGCGCCACATTCTTGATATTTTCTTCGATACATTCTATGTACATTCTATGTGAGGAGGCAATAACCCTATTTTTCTCCGGGGCAGTTTCTGTTTAGACCTTTGCGCGAAGAATTCGTAGTAATAAAGGGCATCTATGTCTGGCTTGCCATTTGTTTTTCTTTAGGCAAGCGATAGGAAGGTTATATCTTCTAACACGTAGTAATTAGTAATGACCAAAAGAAAAAACTCCTTGGTTTCCGAAATCATCTGTCTTTTGGACTAATGCTTCAATAGAAATGATGACTCAAATTGACAAAATAGTTGCACACACATGAAGGAGTTTTGCTAGTGTTATCGAATAATACGTAGGTTATATGGTTTTCACGAAAAAGAAGTAAGATAACGGGGTGTGAAAGTGTCGGCAAGGTACTATAGCCAAGAGGTCATAGACGAGATACGGGCCAGGACAGACATAGTCTCAGTTGTGTCCGAATATGTAAAATTGCGCAAAAGCGGCAAGAACTACGTAGGCCTGTGTCCATTTCACCAGGAGAAGACCCCTTCTTTTACCGTTGATCCAGAGAAGCAATTCTTCTATTGCTTCGGATGCGGCGAAGGTGGAAACATCTTCACTTTCCTCATGAAAATGGAGAATATGAGTTTCCCAGATGCAGTTGAGAAACTGGCGGCCAGGGCCGGAGTTAGGCTTCCCGAACCAACTCTTAGTTCTTCGGAGAAGAAGCGGAAACAGGAGCTGGACGGGGTGCGAAATGTTCTTAGTTTTGCCCATGAGAAGTACAGGCAGGTGCTTTTCTCCAAGCAGGGGGCGCATGCTCTCAAATATCTTGAGAAGCGCGGCGTGCTCCGAGGCACCATAGACCTTTTTGAACTAGGCTATGCACCTGCCCAGTGGGATTTTATAGTGAGTCAGACTGGTAAAGCCGGCATATCTCCTGATTCTTTGGTGAAATCTGGCCTTGTTGTGGAGAAAGAGCCAGGTCGTGGTGGAGAGTCAAAGACCGATCTACGTTTGAGCAACATGTACGATCGGTTTCGAGGGCGGATAATGTTTCCCATTTGGAATTCCACAGGGGACCTCATAGGTTTTGCGGGCCGCGCTGTAGGAAATGATGAGCCGAAATACCTTAATTCACCAGATACACCCCTTTTCCACAAGGGCAAGGAATTGTACGCGCTAAACTTGGCAAAAACCGGGATCCGCAACAAAGGAAGAGTATGTGTCATGGAAGGCTACATGGATGTGATTAGCGCTTTCCAGAATGGTATTGACTACGCAGTAGCGGGGATGGGTACTGCTTTTTCAGCGCAGCAGGCCAGGGCGCTTCTGCTTCTGTGCGAAGATGTGGTTTTGGCGTATGACCAGGATGACGCAGGGAAGAGGGCAGTCAGACGATGCATAGATGTCTTCCGCGAAGCGGGTGGTAGAAGCCGAGTGGCAGTGTTTGAGGGCGCAAAGGATCCTGATGAGTATGTGATCAAGTATGGTGCGGAGAAATTCGAGGGATTGGTCGCAAACGCAGTTACAGATATAGAATTCATATACCGAGAAGCCGTCAGAGCGAATGACCTATCTACGATTGAGGGAAAACTCAAGGTCAAGGATATTATCGTACCTGTGCTTGCCGAACTCGAGAGCGATGTCGAAATCTCAGCATACGTCTCAGAAATTGCCCGGGATCTTGACGTTATGAAGGAATCTCTCTACAAGGACGTAGAATTGTATAGAAGGAAAGCGCGCAGGGCGTCAACCAAATCAAGCGATAGCAATGCGTCACGTCCTACATCTCAAAATAACTTGCCAAGGAATAAGAGTAAAGAAGTAAATTTGGCTAGACGCCGTGCAGAGGAAGGAATTATCAAGGTGCTCGTAGAAAAACCTGAATTAGTGAATGTTGCAAAAATGCACCTTACCGGTGAAGATTTTTCGGATGAGCAATGCCGGTTAATGTTTGCGAATTGTGATGATCTCCTTGTTTGGACAGAAGATCCTGAGATATCTAACTGGGTCGCGCAGATTTGTGCAGGCTTTGGGCCTATCGACAGACCTGAACGCGTACTTGCGGATTGCATACGAAGGATAAATGAGTTTCGTTTGGCAGAATTGAGAGATGAGATGAGAAAAGCTGAAGAAGATGGAGACCAGGAACGGTTAGTCGCCATACTTTACGAATATCAGAAATTACTTAGACAGGTGAAGTCTACAGGGGATGAAAACTTGAGCGGTTTCCCCGGTGATTTCTCCGGGAGGGAAGACGGTTGAAGAACCTTAGTGCAGAGATGAATGCGATAAAGGAGCTAATTGCGCTGGGGCAAGGTAAGGGCTTCTTAACCTATAAGGAAATTGCCGATGCGTTGGAAGGCCTGGAGATGAGCGAAGAGCAAGTCGACCAGGTCTACCGCGAATTCAATAGGCTTGGCATAAATGTATTGAGCGAGAGGCAGTCAGCATCTAGTGCTTTTCATCCGCAGTCGATAAAAGAACCTGAGGCTGTTGAGGAATCTTTCGAGCCGGGACGTGAAAGATCCAGACAATCAATTCTAGACGCAGAAGAAGAAATGGAAGATGAGATTATCGACGAAGATGAAGAGGAGGCAGAAGAGGCTGAGGGCAAAGAAGATGGGGCAGATATCGATTTGTCTGTTCCGGAGGGAGTGGCCTTAGATGACCCGGTTAGAATGTATTTGAAGGAAATCGGTCGGGTTCCTCTCCTTACTGCCGAGGAAGAAGTGGAATTGGCCAAACGTATGGAAATGGGTGATAGAGAGGCAAAGCAGCGTCTAATCGAGTCCAACCTGCGGCTTGTCGTGTCTATTGCCAAAAGATATGTAGGCCGGGGAATGGCTTTTCTAGACCTTATTCAGGAAGGCAACATGGGTTTGATAAAAGCTGTTGAGAAGTTTGACTACAGAAAGGGCTACAAACTTAGCACTTACGCAACGTGGTGGATAAGGCAAGCTATCACTAGAGCCATAGCCGACCAGGCCAGGACTATAAGGATTCCGGTACACATGGTAGAGACGATCAACAAACTGGTTAGAACCTCGCGGGAACTAGTCCAGGAACTTGGTCGAGAACCTACGGCAGAAGAGATTGCGGAAAAGATGGGAATTACACCTGAAAAGGTGCGTGAGATTCAGAAGATAGCTCAAGAACCTGTTTCTCTGGAAACGCCAATCGGTGAGGAAGAAGACAGCCACCTTGGGGACTTCATTGAAGATGTGGATGCGCTTGCCCCTGATGAGGCAGCTTCATATCTGCTTCTGAGGGAGCAAATTGAGGAAGTGCTTTCCGGTTTGAATGACCGTGAGCAGAGGGTCTTGAGGCTCCGTTTCGGTTTGGATGACGGAAGACCGCGTACCCTTGAAGAAGTGGGGCGAGAGTTTGGCGTGACGCGGGAACGCATAAGGCAGATTGAGGCCAAGGCTTTGCGAAAACTCAGAAATCCCCAGAGAAGCAAGAAACTAAAAGACTATCTGGCCTAAGATGTGGGCTCGGTGGACATATCTGGAATGCTAACGGGAAATACAGTTTGTCTGCTTATGCGGCGCATCTAGCTTGTGTGGGATATGCAATTTCATGGTGGCCCGGGTGGGGAATCCCTCGGGTCTTTTGCGTTGCGAAGAGACTTGGTCTTTTGGCTTTAGTGATATAATGAGTTGTGTATGCTTTAGGCACAGCATGTGTAAGATACTGCGGTTATGTTTGGTTATGTCTAGGTACGAAAGGAGGGAGAGCGCCTTTTAGGCACGAACGATATGAAAGACACTAACAAAAACAGTACGAAAAGCAGCTTAGGAGATTGCACACAGGACTACAAGAACGGTATCGGCAATACAGATGCCTGCCCTCAAGAAGAATTCCCCTCTACAGATCCACGTGATGATATCTCTTTGTGGAGCATATTTGTGAGTTTTTTCAAGATCGGGGCGTTTACATTTGGCGGAGGATGGGCCATGGTACCCCTTATCCGCAAGGAACTTGTGGATAGACAGGGGTGGCTTGAGGATTCTGAGTTTGTGGATATATTAGCTATTGCTCAGAGCGGGCCAGGTCCCATTGCGATTAACACGTCTGTTTTGTGCGGTAACAAAATGAGGGGGTTCCCTGGGGCTATCGTAGCTACTTTGGGTTCTAGCCTCCCATCTTTTCTCGTTATCCTAGTAATAGCTAATTTCTTTCTAAAGGTGAAAGAGTCAACAGCAGTTCAGGCGGTCTTTAAGGGCATGAGGCCAGCCATTTTCGGTCTCTTGATTTCGGCAGTGTGGCAGGTAGGCAAAAAGTCTATAACCGGCGCGAGGGATATTGCGTTCGCAGCAGTAGGCGCAGGGCTGCTTCTTTTTCTGGATATAAATCCGATTTTCGTAGTGCTCTTGGCGGCCATTTCTGGTGTCGTTTATGGGAGCATTGAGCATTCGCGGAGCGCCGCGAGATATGATGACACAAAAAACAGTGCTTAGCATTGGTGTTTCCACATTGGAATCAAAGTTGAACAAGATGGGATGCCGCAGGTTTTGGTCGATCGCGGGTATCTAGGGAGTGAGATGAGTTACTTATGGCCGATATTTTGCTTCAACTCTTCGTTTCGTTCCTCAAAGTAGGTGCTTTTGCCTTCGGCGGAGGTTATGCCATGATTCCTCTGATTTCAGAGGAGGTGGTGACCAATCGGGGCTGGCTGGCAATGGAGGAGTTTATTGATGTGATAGCTATATCTCAGGGCACTCCAGGTCCCATAGCCATCAATTCTGCCACTTTCGTAGGATTCAAGGTTGCAGGCGTGGTTGGTTCTGTGACAGCGACTTTTGGTGTGGTTCTTCCTTCGTTTATCATCATGATGGTCTTGGGAAGGCTTTTTCTAAGATACAAGGAAGTGCCCTTTGTTAAGTATATGCTGTCAGGTATAAGGCCTATCGTAGTAGCCTTGATTTTATCTGCAGCTCTTTCAGTGTTGCCCAACTCAATTACGGGACTGGTTCCTGGAATCATCTCAGCAGCAGTCATTGTTGCGATCCTGGTTTTCAACATAGATCCGATTCTGCTCCTTGTGTTGTCAGGAGTCTTGGGTTTCTTCATGTACAGGTAGAGAACGCGCTTTGAGTGTTGCTTCTGGGAACGTTCGCTTTCTTGGGATGTATCCTTCCCAGTCGGGCTGTCACTTGGGCTATAATATGGAAGGGACTAACTTCATCGTTCAGGGGGTAATTCTAAATGGTTAAGGTAGGTATTAACGGATTTGGTAGCATAGGCAGGCGATTTCTAAGAGCATCAAAGCGTGCGGAGAACTACGAGGTCGTAGCACTAAATGATTTGGCCGATCCCGGTAATCTCGCGTATCTTCTCAAGTATGACTCCAATTACGGGACTCTTGAAGACGACGTGAGAGTCGAGGGTCAAGGACTTAACATAGGCGGCAAGTATGTACGCGTGTTCTCTGAAAGAGACCCTGGCAATATTCCTTGGAGAGACGTAGGAGTAGATATTGTCCTTGAGTCTACAGGTAGATTTACAAAGAAGGAGCAAGCAGTTGCTCACATAGAGTCGGGAGGAGCCAAGAAAGTGGTTATTTCAGCTCCTGCCAAAGGCGAAGATATTACAATTGTAATGGGCGTTAATCAGGACAAGTACGATCCTCAGAAGCACCATGTTATCTCTAACGCGTCATGCACGACCAACGGCCTAGCTCCTGTAGCTAAGGTTTTGGATGAGGTCTTCGGGATTGAAAGAGGTCTTATGACTACGATCCACGCTTATACAAACGATCAAGTTACCCTTGATTTTCCCCATAAGGATTTTCGAAGGGGCAGGGCAGCCGCTCTAAACATCATTCCGACAACTACGGGGGCGGCAAGAGCCGTTTCATTGGTTCTTCCACAGTTGGAGGGCAAGATAAACGGAATGGCTTTTAGAGTGCCTACTCCTACGGTCTCCGTAATTGATCTAACTTGCGAACTATCTAAGGCATGCGATGCCCAGGAAGTCAACCAGGCTTTGGAGAACGCAGCCAGAAACGAACTCAAAGGGATTCTCGGCGTGTCCTACGAACCCTTGGTTTCAGCAGACTACAAAGGAATGAAAGAGTCTTCTGTAGTGGATGCACTGTCCACGCAGGTTATAGGAGACAAGATGGTAAAAGTCATCGCCTGGTACGATAACGAGTGGGGTTACTCAGAGCGCCTGGTTGACCTAATCACATACATCATTTCGTGAAGCAGGAGAACCGACCCCGTGATTCACTATGAGGAGGTGCAGGGGCTGTGGATGTTTCTGGGAAGGCTTGTTTGTGTCGGGTGGATTTTAATGTGCCTATTCGCAATGGTGTGATTACTGATGATACGCGGATTAGGGCGTCGCTGCCTACGATTAGATGGCTTACGGAACGTGGTGCTAAGGTTGTCCTCGTGTCTCATCTTGGAAGGCCAAAGGGTAAGGTAGTTGAAGATCTGAGAATGGATCCTGTGGCGGCGCGCCTTTCAGAGTTTCTTGGGGTAGACGTTCGGAAATTGGACGATTGCGTCGGCGAGGATGTGGCTCAAGCGGTACGTTCAATGAAGCCAGGGGAAGTGATGCTTCTGGAGAATGTTCGCTTTTATCCTGAAGAAGAGCAGAACGATAGAGAATTTGCAAAGAAACTGGCGGCGCCTTTTGACGTCTTTATAAATGACGCTTTTGGCACTGCTCATAGAGCTCACGCGTCGACAGTAGGGGTTGCGGACTTCCTGCCAGCGTATCCTGGTTGCCTAATGAAACGTGAGTTGAATGCCTTAGGGAGACTGTTAAGCTCACCTGAGCGGCCATTTGTTGCAGTCATAGGAGGGGCAAAAGTTTCTGACAAACTGGGAGTTTTGGAGAATCTCCTTGAAAAGGTGGATATCCTCTTGATTGGCGGCGGCATGGCCAATACGTTCTTGATGGCCAAAGGCTATGGCGTCGGTCGTTCTCTTTGCGAGAAAGAAAAGAGGGAAGACGCTATCAGGATCATTGAAAAGGCCGGTAGCCTAGGCAAAGAGTTGGTGGTTCCCGTCGATTTGGTAGTTGCCGAGAAACCAGAAGCAGGAGTTCCCGTTGAGGTTGTTCACTCGCAGCGTATTCCCGAAAACATGATGGCTCTTGATATAGGCCCTGAGACTCGACGAGAATTTTCTAATGTGATATCAAAGGCTAAGACCGTCTTTTGGAACGGGCCCATGGGGGTTTTTGAAGTGGAGCAGTTCCGTGGGGGCACTCTGGAGATAGCATCTGCTGTTGCCAGTGTTGACGGTTTTACCGTAGTAGGAGGCGGAGACTCCCTGGCGGCCATCGAAATGGCTGGATGTGCTGATAGAATAAGTCATCTGTCAACTGGAGGGGGAGCCTCTCTTGAGTTCTTAGAAGGCAGAGAGCTTCCAGGGGTCAAATGTCTGTGTCCTAAGACCTGTGATTGAACATTTTCATTATTTCTAGGGAGAGTAAAAATGCGAAAACCACTTATCGCTGCTAACTGGAAGATGAACAAAAGCATAGGCGAAGCGGTGTCTTTTGCCAGTGTTTTTGCAGAACGATTGTACAGACGATTCCCAGATAAAAACATACCTGTAGACGTGCTTGTATGCCCGTCTTTTTTGAGTATTCCTGCACTGTGTGCCTTGTTTGCCGATGAGCCGGTAGATGTCGGAGCCCAGAATATGTACTGGGAAGAAAAGGGTGCTTTTACCGGTGAAGTTTCTCCGCACATGTTAAAAGACGCAGGTTGCCTATATGTCATTGTTGGGCATTCAGAGAGGCGCCATATATTTGGAGAAAGCGATGATGATGTCCTCAAAAAGGTAAGAGCTGCTTTGAACCATGGACTGAGGCCCATTGTTTGCGTAGGAGAGACGCTGGAGGAGAGAGAGGACGGGAAGACTGCTGATGTGGTCTCTCGAATGGTAAGAGCCGCGTTTTCTCAAGTCAAGCCTGAGGAAATTTCGTTTTGTACGGTTGCTTATGAACCTGTGTGGGCTATAGGGACTGGCAGGGAAGCCCGGCCCGATGATGCACAAGACGTCATATTGGGTGTGAGGGAAACCGTAGATGCAATCTACAAGCAAGATCTGTCCGAGCATCTCAGGGTGCTATATGGCGGGAGCGTCAAATCATCCAATGTCCGTTCCTTTATGTCAAGAGAATGTATCGACGGTGTGTTGGTAGGGGGAGCGAGTCTAGACCCTGAGGAGTTCTTCAAGATAGTCGAAGAAGGATACAAGGCCAAAAGGCAGTTTCTATAGCTCGTTGCGTATTGTCAATAGGGTTTGGTGTGGGGGAATTGACGTGTCAAGACCCAGGCCGGTTGTGCTGGTTATACTCGATGGATGGGGAATTTCAGAGACTGCCCCCAGCGCAGTAACTGAAGCGAACATCCCTTATTTTAGATCTCTTGGCATCGACTATCCCACTGCTTCTCTAGAGGCGTCTGGAGAGGCGGTAGGTCTAATGCCGAGCCAGATGGGAGATTCTAATGTGGGACATCTTAATCTTGGCGCAGGTAGGATTGTGTATCAGGATCTAGTTCGGATATTCAATGACATTAAGACAGGGCATTTCTACAATAACGAGGCTTTGCTTTTTGCTATGGATAATGTGATAGACAGAGGTTCAGCGCTGCATGTGATGGGCCTTTTGTCTGATGGCGGAGTCCATAGTCATGAGGAGCACCTGTATGCGATCCTGGAAATGGCGAAGTCGAAAGGCCTGAGTCAGGTGTTCATTCATGTTTTTCTTGATGGCCGGGACGTACCCCCGCAGTCTGCACATACTTACCTCGAGCGTCTTGAGAAGAGGATCGCAGACATAGGTATTGGAAAGATATCTTCGATAACCGGCCGATATTGGGCCATGGATAGAGATAATCGCTGGGAGAGGACTAAGACAGCCTACGACCTTCTTACATTAGGCCGCGGTCGTAGAGCGCCCGATTGGCGCAGCGCTTTGGAAATGGCCTATGAACAAGGGGAGACCGATGAGTTTGTATGTCCGACAATTGTTGATGGCCGTGGCGATTTCAAAACTGTAGACGATGGAGATTCTTTGGTGTTTTTCAACTTTAGGGCGGACAGAGCCCGTCAGATTTCGCACGCCTTCTGCGATAAAGAGTTTAAGGAGTTTTACCGCGAAAAGCATCCTGACATTGTCTTTGTGGGGATGCTCTGCTATGAGGAGCATCTTGACGGACTATTTGCATATTCTCCGTTAGTCCTCAGAAACACTTTGGGTGAGGTTGTTTCAAATGCAGGTATGAGGCAATTACGCATAGCCGAAACTGAGAAATATGCTCACGTCACGTTCTTTTTCAACGGAAAGAGAGAACAGCCTTTTGCAGGGGAAGATTGGTGCCTTATTCCCTCTCCGAAAGTCCCTACCTACGACGAAAAACCCGAGATGAGCGCGTTCGAAGTAACTGATGAGGCCCTCAGGCGGCTTGAAAAAGGAGCATACGATCTGGTTATATTGAACTACGCAAACCCTGATATGGTGGGTCACACCGGGTGTTTTGAGGCTGCGAAAAAGGCGCTTGAGGTCGTTGACCAATGCTTGAGCAGACTTCTGCCTGCGGTAGTCGAGATGGGCGGTATAGTTCTTTTGGTTTCAGATCACGGAAATGTTGAGGATCTTACCAAACCAAAAGAAGAACCGGGATGTGGTGAGAATAAGAATCACACATATCATACTTCAAATAGGGTTCCATGTATTCTTGTAGGTAAAAAGGACGAAAGTACCAATAAAATAATGATAGACCGAAGGATAGTTGAGCGCATCGAAAACGGCATACTGTCTGATGTGGCCCCGACTATTCTTGATATGATGGGGCTGGGAAAACCGGCTGAGATGGACAGAAACAGTTTGATAACATATGCGTAAAGATCTCTCCTAACGGTTGGATATCGTTGCGATCCAATGGCGTGGAGCAGAGATCAGTTCGAACGAACGGCTACGCTCACGCTGGATTCATCCTTTCAGCGTCGCTAAGGGATGTATAGGTAGATAACATAGGAGGCGGGCTTGTGAGTGTAATAGTGGATGTTAAGTCAAGGCAGATACTTGATTCCCGTGGAAATCCTACTTTAGAGACTGATGTCATACTTAGTGATGGATCTCTGGGAAGAGGGATGGTACCTTCCGGCGCATCGACCGGGACCTATGAAGCTCTCGAACTAAGAGACGGTGGGAAGGCGTTTGGGGGTAAGGGTGTCACTAAGGCGGTTGCAAACGTGAACCAGGTGATAGCGCCGGAGATCATAGGTTATGACTCGTTGGAGCAGGAACGGATCGATAGCTTGATGATCGAACTAGATGGCACGCCCAACAAGTCAAAGCTGGGTGCCAATGCGATACTGTCGGTTTCAATGGCAGTTTCCGATGCTTCAGCTCAGTCCAGAGGTCTTCCTTTATATAGGTATCTAGGTGGTATCAAATCTAGGGTTCTTCCTGTACCATTTATGAACATACTAAATGGCGGAAAGCATGCCGACAATAATGTTGATATTCAAGAATTCATGATTGTACCATCTGGTGCGGAAACGTTTTCAGATGCGCTCCAGATGGCGGTAGAGATATACCATTGTCTGAAAGGTATATTGAAGTCTAAGGGTTACTCGACGGCAGTAGGCGACGAGGGCGGGTTTGCCCCTGATCTCAGGTCAAACGAGGAAGCCCTGGGGCTTTTGGTTGAGGCCATCCGAAAGGCTGGATATAAACCGGGATTGCACTGCAATCTAGCTATAGATGCGGCTGCCTCCGAGTTTTACGAGGACGGCAAATACGTCCTCAAAGGAGAGAATTGGACGGGAACGTCCGCACAACTGGTCGAAAAATACACTGCATGGGTGAATTCTTATCCCATAGTATCAATCGAAGACGGCCTCTTTGAAGATGATTGGGAAGGCTGGGTCGTTTTGACCAAGGCGCTTGGGGGAAAGGTACAGATCATTGGCGACGACCTTTTTGTTACTCAGAAAGAGAGGATTGAAAAGGGAATTACGGTGGGCGCAGGTAATTCGGTGTTGATAAAGCTGAATCAAGTGGGTACTATTACCGAGACCCTAGATTCTATTCAAGTTGCCGCTAATGCCGGATACCGGTGGCTCGTTTCTCATAGGTCTGGCGAGACCGAAGATTCTTTCATAGCCGATCTAGCCGTAGCTACTTGCAGTGGTCAGATAAAAACGGGCGCTCCGTGCCGCAGCGAAAGAGTAGCGAAATACAATAGGCTTCTTAGGATCGAAGAGGAACTTGGGCGCTTCGCGATATATGGAAGTAACGTGTGAAAGTAGACTTAGCAAGGGGTGCGGTGTTACAATCGGATAGCTGGTTTGTTGGCTAAAGCGAGGTGAATTGGGTGGAGATTGCGGTAAGGATTGTTCACACTGTTGCAACAATAGGTCTTATCGTGCTTGTCATTTTGCAGCCAGGCAAGTCCGCAGGGCTTAGCCTTTTTGGAGGAAGCGAGGGCACTGTTAGGAGGAAGAAAAAGGGCCGCGAGGAATTCTATGCTAAGCTGACCGTATACTTTGCAGTCGCGTTTTTAGTATGTTGTGTTGCCCTTACTTTTATGAGGCAGGGCTAGCATACAACCGCTAAGAGCATTGGAAAGGAGATATAGGGCATGATCAGCTCGGAGTGGGCAATAGCTGCACTTATCGCGGGAGCTATTGCTCTTTTGTTTGCAATATTCCTTCGTTCCAAAGTATCGTCACATGATCCTGGTTCTGATGACATGCGGGAGATATCTGATGCAATACATGAAGGAGCGATGACGTTTCTCAAAAGAGAATATAAATCTTTGGCCATATTTGTAGCCGCAGTCTCTGTGATCATATTCATAGCAGGATATTTCACTCCTCCTGACGCTATGCGGCCTGAGACTGCGATAGCATTTATAATCGGTTCGGTTACCTCGGCCCTGGCAGGTTATATTGGTATGCAGACTGCCACCGCTGCAAACGTAAGGACTACACAGGCAGCGAAGAAAGGGACTGTTGGCGCTCTCGACGTGGCTTTCTCAGGCGGGTCTGTGATGGGTATGACAGTCGTGGGGCTAGGTCTCGTGGGTATAAGTATTGTGTACTTTCTTTTCGGGGACCCTGGGGACCCGGCTTCTTTTGGAGTTGTAAATGGATTTGCGTTCGGAGCCAGTTCAATCGCTCTTTTTGCCAGGGTTGGCGGGGGAATCTACACAAAGGCTGCCGACGTAGGCGCTGACCTTGTGGGCAAGGTTGAAGCCGGCATCCCTGAAGATGATCCGAGAAACCCTGCAGTTATTGCTGATAATGTAGGCGATAACGTAGGTGACGTAGCCGGCATGGGTGCGGATCTTTTTGAGTCATATGTAGGTTCAATAATAGCTGCCATGGCTATGGGCGTTTTGATGAAAGATCCAAGCGATGCCTTGTTTGCTATAATCCTCCCACTTCTCATAGCAGCCGGAGGGGTTCTCGCGTCTATTTTAGGGACATTTTTCGTCAGGATGAGGATGTCTCACCCATCCACGGCCCTAAGGCTAGGTTCTTTTTCGTCTAGCGGATTGGTGCTTCTAATTGTATTTGGCATTATATACTATTTTACGGGAGCAGCAACCCTCTTCTGGCCGGTCCTGGCAGGAGTGGTAGCAGGTGTCTTGATAGGACTTGTGGCCGAGTACTACACTTCTGCCGACTACCCTCCTGTAAAAGCGATTGCAGAAGCTTCTCAAACAGGAGCTGCAACCAATATCATTCAAGGGCTAGCGGTCGGCATGAAATCTGTTGCTGTACCCGTCATTTTGGTGGCTATTGCAAGTTTGGTAGCATTTAAGTTCGGAAATGACAGCGGATTTGGAGGCCTGTACGGGATTGCTTTGGCCGCGGTTGGTATGCTCTCTACTACTGGTATGACAGTCTCGGTCGATGCTTACGGGCCCATTGCGGATAATGCAGGCGGTATTGCAGAGATGACGCACCAGGACAAGAGCGTGCGTGAGATCACAGACGCGCTTGATTCGCTCGGAAACACCACGGCTGCACTCGGCAAAGGATTTGCAATTGGTTCTGCCGCTCTTACGGCGCTGGCGCTATTTGCGGCATATTCGCAGGCAGCAGGTCTTACCTCAATTGATCTCTTGAATGCTAACGTAATCGCGGGTCTTCTAATAGGCGGAATGCTACCTTTCTTGTTTTCGTCCATGGCAATGGAGGCTGTTGGAAAGGCAGCTTTTGAGATGGTGGAGGAGGTACGGCGTCAGTTCAGAGAAATTGCAGGTCTGATGGAGGGAACGGCCAAGCCGGATTACGCGAAATGCGTGGATATTTCGACTGCAAGTGCACTTAAACAAATGATAGTCCCTGGGTTAATGGCTGTGGGTGCGCCGATCCTGATTGGTTTTGTCCTAGGTAAAGAGGCATTAGCCGGTCTTTTGGCGGGTAGCCTTGTTTCAGGGGTACTAATGGCGATTTTCCTTGCGAACTCAGGCGGAGCCTGGGATAATGCTAAAAAGTATATTGAAGCAGGCAACCTTGGTGGAAAAGGCACTCCGACTCACGCGGCGGCAGTTGTGGGCGATACCGTAGGAGATCCTTGCAAGGATACTGCAGGCCCGTCGCTAAATATCTTGATAAAACTCATGAGCATAGTTGCTTTGGTGTTTGCTTCGCTGTTTAGGTAAGATACGCAACAGGGGATGTTTGCCTTTGAACTGCAGATATCCCCTTCTTTACCCCCGTTTTTCACGCAGTTCTGTGGAGAGGAAGGAGACTGAGGTCTTGACCAGAGATGAGATTGCAGCGGAAGTGTCTAAGAGGGTCAGTACTAACAACCTGTACAAGCATATTCTGGCTGTAGAGGCTGTAATGCGGCGTTTGGCTCGCTATTTTGGTGAAGATGAGGAAAGATGGGGAGCAGCTGGGCTCCTCCACGATATTGATTATGAAGATACCAAGCATGACCCAAATATCCATAGCATAAAGTCTGGAGAGATTGCTGCGGAGCTTGGTTTCGATGAGGAGATCGTAGACGCGGTTAGGGCTCACAATGAGATTCACGGTTTTCCGAGGAACACTATGATGGCAAAGGCGCTTTACTGCGCTGACCCTTTGACGGGGCTCATTGTCGCATCTGCACTGATTTCTCCTAAGAAGAAATTGTCTGCCATAGACACTGACTTTGTCCTAAACAGGATGGGAGAGAAGTCTTTTGCTAGAGGGGCGAACCGTGAGGTCATAAAGGCGTGCTCCGAGCTTGGACTAACAGTTCCGGAGTTTGTAAGTCTTGGGCTAGAAGCTATGAAGGAGATATCTGACGATCTAGGCCTCTAGTCTGGTTCTAGGGGATTCATACTCTGAACCGCAGCATCAACACAAATCGGCTTAGATACTGGGGCTTTTTGGTGTGGGCGTAGGGAACTACTTGTTCGCCAGCCACAGTCCCGAGTAATGGGTGTATGGAAAATGAAAGAAGATGACAATGAAAAAGTAGTTGTGCGAAATCGGCGTGCCAGGCATGACTACTATATCGAAGAAACCATAGAGGCAGGCATAGCTCTTATTGGCTCTGAGGTGAAATCCTTGCGTATGGGTAGGGCCAGCCTCCAGGACAGCTATGCGGAGATAGTCGGAAATGAAGTGATACTGCGCAATGCTCATATAGACCAGTATGAGCCTGCAGCCAGGTTCAACCATGATCCATTGCGACCAAGGCGGCTGCTTTTGCACAAGAGCGAGATAAGACGGCTGGCGTCCAAAGTATCCCAGAAAGGGTACACGCTTATACCGTTATCCATATATTTTCGAGATGGTAAGGCTAAAGTTGAATTGGCGCTTGCGAGAGGTCGTAAGACATACGACAAACGTGAAGCCATCAAGCAACGAGACATACAACGTGAGAGCGAGAGGATTGTACGAGGTAGGGAGGAGCAGTGAAATGTTCCTTCGCTTCGTCAAACTAAACCCATCAGGTAACGTTACTGTAATCGTTCTGACTCCAGTTGAGCGGGATAAGCATCGCGATGTAGCCGCAGAAATCATGAGGCCTTACGGACTAGGGGCCGAACAGGTTGGATTTGCCGAACGTTCCTCAGATGCTAATGCAATTGCTAGACTGCAGATGATGGGTGATGAGTTCTGTGGCAATGCATGCCGTGCTTTTGGAGCCTGGCTAATGTCTACATCCTATTTGGGTCGGCGTCTCTTGGGCGACGAGGTAGAGATTCCCATAGAGACTTCTGGTTATGATGGGGTACTAGCGGTGCGCGGACGGGAACAAGAGAGTGGGCTGTGGGTTTCTTCGCCTATGCCTTTGCCTCGCAGGATAGAATTCCTGCCATTCAAGCATGGTTATTTGGGATTCGTTGAGCTACCGGGTATCAGCCACGCGGTAGTGTGGGACCAAAAGCCTAGCGTAGGAGCATTCAGGGAAATAGCCGAGTTCTGCAAGTACCGAGAGACTCAGGCTTTTGGGGTCATGTTCTTGGATGAATCTGAAAGACATGTCGTGCCAGCGGTATGGGTAAAAGAGACTGAATCGTTGGTCTGGGAAGGAAGCTGTGCGTCAGGTAGTATTGCCGTTGCAAGCGTTTTAGCGGCTAGGGATGGCGTTAAAACTGAGACCTTGGAACTGGGGCAACCCGGAGGGAGTCTGTTGGTTCGAGTTGAATCTGACGGACAAACTGGCGGGGCTGAAATCTCGGGATTCGTTCATCTAGTAGCCTGTGGCCGGGTTTGGGTGAATGGCCTGTAGATACCCCTGTCAGAAATGTTTGGTGTTAGATGAGTTGCAGGTTGTGCAGCATGGCGGATTGGCATGTTGCTCATAAGCCGGATGCAGCTTATGCAGCTGTGCATTGTTCAACTTGAGGAATCGTGCTAGAATAGTGTTAGGTTATGGGGGCGATACAGGTTCGACGTGGGTAGTTGGGTTTGAGCAGCGAGCATGGGAGCCGTGCCCATCAAAGCGGCAAGCAAATAACTGCTGATACAAATTACGCACTGGCTGCTTAAATAAGCGGCCACGGCACCGGAGAGAAAGCTTCCCTATCTTCGTGTTGCCGTCACTAGGGAAGATACCCATGTGGGGTTGCTTGGGACCACTTGGGGAAAAGAATTCTGAGCTGGCGAGTTGGGAAGCCCGCTCCGGGGCGCCTCAACTTGCGAGAACAAATCCGGAGATACGCTCGTAGAGACTGAGGCCTGGTTACTTACGGACGAGGGTGCAATTCCCTCCGCCTCCACCATAAAAGAACTTAAATATTGATACAATACAAACTCCTTGATTTCAAGGGGTTTTGCTATTTTTTTGCCCCAAAATAATGACGATTAGGCTAAGTTTTTTGCTTAATTTTTGATTAAAAAGCCAGTTATGAGAGAGGGGGGTGAAA
>Ga0255342_1001024_pt1 | contig 42507 bp, 34 predicted proteins | sample wastewater_treat_3_FD_192416 | JGI IMG/M metagenome (GOLD analysis project Ga0255342, IMG submission 192416) | Wastewater microbial communities from Lulu Island WWTP, Vancouver, Canada - plant14 | ecosystem: Engineered > WWTP > Wastewater > Unclassified | place: Canada: Vancouver, British...
TGCCAATTGCTGCCAACGACAAAGCAGCCTGCACAAATTGCACAGACTGCTTTTGGTTACTACATAGATTATTTTTGTTTTTTGCGCTGTCTACTTGACAGGGGGCGGGTCATAACACTCAGGGGCATGATTTTTACTTTATAGTGCCTGCCTTGTAGGCTTCCAGAAGCATACGCAGGTCGTTTATCTTGTCCAGTATCTCCTCGCCCTTGTCGGTGTCGGAGATGTTTGCACGGCGGTCCAGCTTCTCCACAAGACGGATAGTTGGGGTATTGCTGCTCTCGCCTGCCACAAAGGGCTTGTGCTCCGCAAGATTGAGACTGTGAGAGTCATAAATGAGCGTATAGCCTGCAATGCCCGTGGTGGACTGATATGCCTTGGAAATGCCGCCGTCAATGACAAAGAGCTTTCCGTCAGCCTTGATGGGACTCTCGCCGTTCTTTATCTTTACGGGAACGTGACCGTTGATGATGTGTCCCTTTTCGGGGTCAAGTCCGAAGTGCTCCAGCAGTGACATACAGACCTCAGCCTTTTCCGAGAAGGTGTAGTAGGCGTTGTAGTTTTCGGTGTGGAGAGACTTGTCCTCAAGGAGTGCCCTTTCAAAAAACGCCATCTTGTCCTTGCCGTAAAGGGGAGACCTTGCGCCGCACCACAGATACCACATGAAATCTCCTGCGTACTCTTTATCCTCGCCGCTGCTGAAATATGCCTGATTTACCAGCTCGCCCAGCTTGTCAAGCAGAGCCTTTCCCGAGTACTTTTCGCCCTTTATTCTCACGCTCTGGAATGCGCCGTTTTCGTCCATGGGTATACAGCCGTGGAACAGAAGATTGTTGTTGCAGGTCTTGTACATGGCGCCCTTTGCGTATATGAAGCGGATGTGCCGCTGAAGCTTCTCGCTGTGTCGGAACGATGCCTTCAGCACCTTCATGAGCTCAGCCTCGCCCTCGGTGAGGGACAGGGGAGACTTGGGATCGACTGTGGGAAAGCTTCTGTCAAGAAGCCTGTGTTCCTTGCCGTTTACCATGACAGTGCCGTTTACAAAATCCGTCCTGCCGAAAAGGTCACGGTCGGACATCTCCCATTCGGGATGCTTGGCAATGAGCTGTCCCTCCAGCTTCATCTGTATAACGGTTATCGCCTTGTGCATTTTCGCTGCCAGCTTCAGGTCAACAGGGTCATAGATGTTATCATCGAGGGCGTTGGGCATATAAAGCGCACAGTCGTCGTTTTCATAGGTCTCTGCCGCAAATACAGCCAGTGCGCGGAGGTTTAGTCCGTACCCGTCTTCCAGTACGTCGAAATTGTTGTACCTCATGGCTATGCGTATGACATTGGCGATGAGTACGGGATTTCCCGCAGCAGCTCCCATCCATGAGATATCGTGATTGCCCCACTGTATGTCAACGTCGTGCATCTTCATCAGCTCGTCCAGAATGATGTCCGCACGGGGACCTCTGTCAAAGATGTCACCGATAATGTGAAGCCTGTCGATACATACCGACTGTATAAGCTTGCACAGCGAGATTATAAAGGTCTCGGCAATGCCTGTGTCGATTATTGCACTGATTATCTCGTCATAGTAGTAATCCTTGTTAACGTCGTCGGTGACGTTGAGAAGCTCGTCCAGTATGTACACCATGTCCTCGGGGATGCGCTTTCTGATACGGGAGCGTGTGTACTTTGCCGATACGATCTCGCATACCAGTATCAGACGATAAATGCTCAGCCGCTTCCATTCGTCGGAAAGCTCGCCGCTGACGGTCAGGCGGCTTATCTCCTTTTCGGGGTAGTATATGAGCTCCGCAAGCTTTTCACGGTCGGCAGCCGATACGGTCTTGCCGAGAACAAGGTCTATCTTTATTTTTATCATGCCCGATGCGCTTCTCAGCATATGCAGAAAGGCTTCGTATTCACCGTGCATATCGCTGAAAAAGTATTCCGTTCCCTTGGGAAGGCTTCGTATTGCCGAGAGATTGATTATCTCGCTGGCAGCGCTCTCTATTGTAGGGTACTCCTTGGCAAGGAGCCTAAGGTACTTCATGTCCATTTTATCACTCCGTTCGGGTAAATGTATGTTCACTGTAAATTATACCACAGACGGTGGAGAAAAGCAATCTTCACACATAATAAAAAGGCGTCTGCCATATGGCAAACGCCCTCGGAACTGGTATATATAAACAAAAAAGCGGTTTAGTTTCCTAAACCGCTTCTTGGTGCGAGTAATGGGACTTGAACCCATACGTCTCTCGACACACGCCCCTCAAACGTGCCTGTCTGCCTATTCCAGCACACTCGCATTTCGTGACTGCTTTAATATTATATCAGATATCGAAGCGCTTGTCAAGCTTTTTTTGAAAAAAATTTCAGATTTTTTTAGTTAATATAAAAAATAATGTGCCGCCCTATTGACTTTTGCTTCCCATTGCTGTATAATATTACTTGTCGGTTGCTGATGTGGCACAGTCGGTAGCGCAACGCCTTGGTAAGGCGTAGGTCGTCGGTTCAAGTCCGATCATCAGCTCCAAAACAAATACCGATAAATAGGCGTTTTCCTGTTATGGGAGAACGCTTATTTATTTTACTAAAAACGAATAGGGCACTACGAGGGCACTATTGCATAAAAAAGCAGGGACTTTCCATTTTTGGAGAGTCCCTTTTCTGTTATCCTATTTTCTGCATTATAGACGGTTCTGCCTGCTCCGCAGAGTGTTTTTTCTGAGTGATGAACATATCCTGTAAGATGTTCGCCGCCTGTTCGTCTGCTTCCTGTACAGCGTGGAGATACTTGTTTGTTGTGACTATATCGGCGTGACCGAGTCTTTGCTGAACTGTCTTGATGTTTGCACCGCCATATAATAAGAGTGTGGCTGAGCTGTGGCGCAGTGCGTGGAACTTCTTATGTTCCAGACCGTGACGTGCAAGGAATTTACTGAATTGAACAGTCGGAGTCTGTGGATTGATTATTTCGCCGTTTGCCTGAGTGAATACCCATTCTGAGTCTTTCCAAGCTGTACCGAGTCTTTGAGCTTCGCGGCGCTTCTCTGCCTGTAAGAGCTTTACAAGCTCTATACAGTGGGGATTTAACGTGATTGTACGGACTTCATAATCTTTCGGCGGCTTTATGGCAATGGGCTGCCCTTTGAGCTTATATGCGGAACGTTCAACGGTCATTTTGCAGGTCTCATAATCAAAATCAGAGAACTTCAATGCACATAATTCACCGCAGCGGCAGCCGCTCATAATAGCAAGCTGTACAAGCACTTGAAACTGTAAGGGTTCATCTTCCAGACATTCAAGCATTCTTGCAGCTGCCTGCTTGCTGAATATCTCGATTTTGGGAGTTGTGACCTTTGGCAGCGAGAGCCGCTTGCTGTCAGCAGGGTTCTGTGAGATAAGTCCGAGCTTCACAGCCTGAGTGAGTACGCTCTGTAATACTGTAAGCTTACGACGTACAGTCGCAGGGGATAGTTTTGGGTTTTTTTCGTCGATAGTTCCGTCTTTTTTTCGCCTTACGTCGCCTTGAAGCTGATTTACGAAAGTCTGAACGTGTATAGTTCTCAGCTCTGTAAGTTTTATGTGACCGAGAGCAGGGAGAATAACATCATTAAGGGTTCGCTCATACTCGAAATGTATTCGGGGCGAGAGCGTCCCTTTTTTTATTTCCAGATACTGAGGAATAAAGTCACGGAGTTTTAAGTTTGCTGCTGTTCCAATCGTGCCCTTTTTGCATTCTTCTTCAAAAAGAGTGACTTGTCTTTGCAGCTCCTTTTCAATCTGACGTTCGGTCATACCCTTTTCGGGTTTGTAGGTCATTTCATAAGGCTTCAACTTTTTTCCCTGCCCGTCATAGCCTCTTGATACTCTGATACGGTAAGAAATAACTTTATTTTTATCCTTGTCCATGCGCTTTGAGATGTTAGCCATTATTCAGCACTCCTTTCAATTTTTCGTCGTTCAATAACTCTTTTTTGAATGTGTCAATAGCTTCGTTCATAAAGAAATATAACAGTTTTCTTTCTTCGGCATAATGTCTTTTATCAAATTCAAAATACCGTTCGGGTTCATTTAATGTAAATAAGTCGATAATATCAAGCAAAAAATCTTGAAAGTAGTTGCTTTCAAATACCGTATCAATAACACTTGTTATTCTGTTGTCTCTTGTTGCCAAATCCCTTATTGTCTTGATTGTGTTTTCTGAAAGACCAGTTACATCAACAGCAGCCCGTTCCTTATCATCGATACTTTTGCCATTAGTTCGTCCGAGAAGCCAATCTGTGGATACATTGTAATAATCAGCAATCAAAGCTAAATTTTCAATATTGCATAAAGCTGTACCATTTACATACTTCATGAATGTCTGATAAGGAATACCAATTAATTCAGCCTGTTTTTTTGTGCTTAAAGATGTATCCATATCTTTTTTGTTTTCTATCAAATCTTCAAGTTTTTTCTTAAGGTAGTCCTTTTTATTCATTTTTATCATCTCCCATAAAATATCATATAAGATATTTTTATCAAGTATAATATCTTATAATATATTATTGTGAATTTTTCGTATTTCTATTTATGATGTGCTATAATTATCATATAAGAGAACAACAACCACAACAATATCCAATTAGATTATAGCACCATAATGATAACTTGTCAACTACCACCACAAAAAACATGAAAGGGGGGTGAAGAAATGTCGAAAGCTAATGCAGATATAAGGGAAATGCTCAGAGAAAAGCAGATACCTGTTTATGCTGTTGCTGCCGTTATGGGTGTGCATGAAAACACAGTATTTCGCAGATTACGTTTTGAGCTTCCAGACGATGAAAAAGCGACTTTTCGCCGTATCATCAACGAGCTTGCAAGTCAGACAAAATAAAAAAACCTCTAACAGCGGTAACTGTCAGAGGTTAAAGCAAATACCCTATTCACCATAAACAAAATATCTGCCTGCTCCTATTATATCACTTTTATGGAGCAGGTGCAACAGAAAGTGAGGAAAAAATGAAACCTACAAACGATTATAGACCGCTTATGCTGCCTATTAATGCGGCTGCGGTCAAGTATGGCTTATCAGCTTACATAACAAGAAAATGGGCTTTATCTGGCGTTATAAAGGCTGTGAGAGCAGGAAATAAAATTCTTATCAACTGTAACAGCCTTGAAGACTATCTCAATAGTACATCACTATACACCGATACGGAGCAGGCTATAAAACCTATATCCGCAAAACTCACATAAGGGGGCGTTATCGTGTTTAATATAGTTGATTATCTTCCAGTAGGTGAGGAGAACGCCGTTACTATGATTGAGCTTGCTAATATGCTCAATTGCAGTAAAAGAGAAGCCAGAGCGCTTATTTATGAAGCACGGTGTAAAGGTGCTGTTATATGTTCAAGTCCAGACAGCGCAAAAGGCGGTTACTTTCTTCCGAAGAATAATGATGAAGTAAGGCGCTTTATTATGTTCGCTGAACATCGTATAAACTCCACAAAGGAAGCAACACGGAGTGCAAAGAAATTCTTGAAAAATGGCGGCTTCTCATAATTATATACTATGATTAGGTTAGAATTCTACAAAGGTTATTCGTGGGCTGCTGCGAAGTTAGGCGGTATGTGTTCACCAGAATATGCTATATTCACAATAATCTATTCTTATCACGAGGCAAAACGAGCTTGCTTTTATTCTTTATCAAGTTTTGCAAAAATGATAGGCTGCGGACGTAGCACTGTACAGAGGGCACTGAAACGTCTGAAAGATACAGGGGTTCTTTTTGTTGGAGAATGTAATTATACAAACTCTTTACAGTATGATATATGCGAAAAAGTTGTTGCTCAATGGATAGAGGAATGGAAAAGGTATTCCGAAAAAAACATATAACGTGTTCAAAATGAATACAGGTGTATTCAAAATGAACATAGTGCTGTATTCATAATGAACACTCACCTGTATTCAAAATGAACCCCTATATAAGAGAATAATATATAAGAGAATTATATAGAGAGAAAAATATAGAGAAGCGCATTTGCGCAGCTTATAAAAGGAGTGAAAAAAATGTTCACGATACACAAAAATCGTTATGGGCGTATTGTTATGAGGTATTACCCCGATGAATGGAAAGGAAAAGTTGAGGTAATAGAACGATACGACAGCAGCACTAAAGCAGCTCAGAGAGCAGACCAGATAAGGCATGAGCTGATAAAGGCTAAGAAGGTTGTACGAAACAGGGGGAGAACATGAAGATTTCAGACGATGAATTAATAATAGCTTTACTTGCAGGCGGTTCTGTAAGGAAAGCCGCGAAAGTCCTTTGTATTTCTCCGCAGGCTATAACAAAAAGGCTCAAAGGTGATTTAGGGAAGCGCTATGAAGAAGAACGGCTGCGACTGTTCGGAAATATCAGTGATGAACTAAATGCTGCCTCTGAACTTGCAGTGAGTACATTATCGGAAACAATATCGAATACAGAGCTTCCTGCAAGTATCAGAGTACAAGCTGCGGACAGCATTTTGCGGCATACTCTACGATACTATGAAGCAGCAAGTTTTGAGAAAAGGCTTAGAGCTTTGGAAGAAGGTAGACAGCTTGAAAGACTATGATAAAAGGCTGAAAAAGCTTGAAAATATAGAGGGTACAAAGAGTGATAAAGCAGCTTTCTCTGAACGAGTAAAGGAAGTTGAAAAAATATTTGAAAGCTTTGAAGAAAAATATAATTCGGAGCAGGCACAACGGGAACGAGCTGCGGAGTATGCAGAGATACAAAGAATAGGAGAGCTAAGAAAGCAGGCTTTTCTCAATGGTGAGAGTATGGATAAGTACCCATTACCGTTTGAAAAATCAGAGTATAAACTGCCAGAGGAACTACAAAGATTTCTTCCGAAAACTGGCATTTATCAAGAAAAGGAGTAAAATCATGGAAAGCAAATACACTGATATTATCAACTTTAATTTGTCGAGTATCCCTTTTAAGTCGGCTATTAACGCCGTTAAGGAATGCCGTACTGCATGGGGAGATATAGACACAAAAGTAAGAGCGTTGCCAGAGGTCGAGCCAGTGAGGGACGGCACGTCAGCAATAGAAAGACGAAAGAAGGAACTTGAAGTCTTTGACCTTGAACGCAAGGCTGCTTCTGAGGCTGCCATTGATAAGGTCAAGGCAGCAGCGGCAGAGTTTGGAACTGTATTTGATAATGTTATCCTTCCGCATGGTGAGGATTTTGAGGCAGAGGATAGCAAGGGAGATTATGCACTACTCACAAACAGGCTTATAGTATCGCCTCAGGAGCTTGCAATCATCTATGAGAAACACCGTAACAGTGCAGCTTTTCGCCGACTTATAAGCAGATATGCAAGTATAGAGAACTGGGAAGGGTTCGCAGGGATTGACTCAGGTAATACTATAACAGAGTTTTCCATAAGGTTCTTTGAGGACTGTGTTCATGGCTGTGAAAATCCTTTCGGATACACTGCGGCTGCGATAACGGCAGAGGGGGAGCTTGTACGCCGTCTGAATGCTTACGGCATTACGGATAACTTCACTGAGATATGAAAGATGTACCGTATATTGTTTATGAGGGTGAACTTGCAAGGGCAGAGCGGCATATAAAAAGACTGCACTTTGAGCTGTGTCTGTCTCTGATACTGGCTGTATTCATCTTTGTAATTGACCGATTATAAAAAAGAGGCAGGGCTGCGGCTCTGCCTCTTTATTCTGGATACATAGCGGAACGATAACGGCGTTCTGAGGGCATAGGTAGTATAACTATACCCCTACGGATAAAGGCGGCAAAAGCGGCTTTATAATACACGAAAACGACAGCCGAAAAAATAAAAAATCGAGGGCACTACGAGGGCACTAAGGGCACTACAAACAAAATTAAGCTTGAATAAGTAACAATAAGTTTTTGCCTATATTTCGATAAATACAATAAGCGTGAAAAAGTCTGAAAAAGCCAAAAGTGCCTTTGGTAAGGCGTAGGTCGTCGGTTCAAGTCCGATCATCAGCTCCAGCGGGGAGTCCCCGCAGCCAAGTTCGCGTCTCAGTATAACTGGGACGCGAGTTTTTTTCCGCGCATGAAGATGTATCTAAATCGTAACACAAGCATAGTTCGCGTTTCACTTTTAGTGGGGCGCGAATTTTTTTTGCGCAAGAAACGGTATCAAAAATATTACAGTTCGCGTTCCGCTTTTTTGAATATATCCATCGCGTAACAATATCATGACTTTCAGACAGGCAAAACATAAAAATAACTACTATTGGTTCCGTTGCTCCTATTCTCACACTAAAAACTTAGCAAAAATATCCTTAAAAAATCCACTTACAAGTCATATTTTGAGTTGTTTTTTACAATAGAAGGGCTTATAATTGAAGTATATGGGATAATGAATAAACCGAAGACTCCTCTCATGCTTCGGAACAGAAAGAAGGTAGCATACTATGAAATACCCACGTCTGAAGAAACTCACCGCTGTTTGCTTGTCGGTAATGCTGACAGGTATGGGCAGCAGCATACCGCCTGCTTCACAGGCAGCAGAAACTGCCGCATATACGGAGGTCCATGCGGTCAGCAAGGGAAAGAACTCCGCACACGCCATACTAAAGGGCACCGATGCCGTAATAATCCCCGACAGCAGTCTCGGCTCGGATGTGCTGTGTCTCCGCGGAAGCCGCAACGGCGGAGGCTGGCTACAGCTGCCGCCGATATTTGAGAGCGGCTGCAGTGACGGCTTCACGCTGTCAATGAAGTACAGACTTACGGACGAAAACGCCAAGTTCTCGCGGCTTTTCCAGTTCTCACCCGTGCCATTTGCCTCGGGAAAGTCGGGTTCATATACCTCTCCCGACATCTCCGTTGACCTGAAGGACAGGTCCGCACTGAGGGCAAGCATTTTTGCGGGAAGCGGCTTTGATACCGTGAATGACGGGAAACACCGCTCCATATTTGACCTTTCTGCAAAGCCCGATACTGGAAAGTGGCATGACCTCGTCATGGTGTGCTCTCCCGACGGCGCCGACTACTATATAGACGGGCAGAAACTGACCTATGACTCCGACACGGTGGGAGCTGCTGTAAACAGCCTGTTTTCGGAGAATGTGCTCAGCTCCTATGTGTACAACTCGCTGGGACGCTCTCTTTATACCGATGATGATATTGCCGCCTGTTATGACGATGTGGCGTTCTACACCCGTCCTCTCAGCGGCTCGGAGATAACCGCTCTCCCTGAGGACGCGGAATATCTCTACACCTTCGAGAGCGACACCCTCGAGGAGGGGGGGGAAGCGGTCCCCGTACCCGAAACTGCCTTTGCAGTAAACGGAGCAAAGCTTAACAGCGTGCCCGAGCTTCAGACCGCTTCACCGGGCGGAGACCTCGTTGTCAAGTTCTGGACTGACGGCAGCACCTATTATTACTCTGTGGAAAACCGCTCCGGAGCAACTATAATCAAGCCCTCTGCGCTTGGACTTTCACTTTCGACCGTGAACTTTACGGGCGGAGTTACTGTGCAGCCCTCGGCGGCAGTCCGCACGGAGACAGACGACAGCTACACCATGCCCTACGGCAAGCACAGCCATCTCCGCGACCACTGCACGGAGCTGACATTTCCTCTCATGAAGGATAACGACAGGCTGGACGTTATGTTCCGTATCTACGACGACGGTATCGGCTTCCGTTACGGCTACGGCAGCGGTGCAGACATAAAGGAGGAAGCAAGTCAGGTCATATTCCCAGAAAACAGCAAATTCTGGGGCAACTGGCCAAATCATACCTACGAATGGGATATGGTGGAGCTTCCCAAGGAAAGACCAAACGAGACCGCCTCCACCTACTCCTGCCCATATACGGGTGTCATCGATGACAAGTACTGGGTGACGGTCACAGAGGCAGGAGTATTCAACGAGGACGAGCCTTACTGTGCAGGCGCTCTGCAATTCATCGGCAATTTCCACAGCCTTAAATTCAAGGGCGGAGTCAAGGTAAGCTCCATAAGCATGAAGCAGGCTTTCCATACTCCGCGGAGAGCAGTCGTCATAGGCGACTCACTTGACAGGATGTCTTCCAGTGACCTGATACTCAACCTCAATCCGCCCTCAGTCATTGAGGATACGAGCTGGATAAAGCCCGGCAAGACTGCATGGTCATGGTGGAGCAGCGGCGGTGACTCTCCCATAGAATACCACACCCAGAAGGACTATATCGACTTTGCCGCCGAAAACGGCTGGGACTTCGTGTGTCTCGACTTCGGCTGGGCGCTGTGGGACAAGAGCGAGGAAAAGGTCAAGGAGCTCTGCGACTACGGTGCAGAAAAGGGGATAGGCATATATCTCTGGTACGGCGTAAACAATACGGGGCATGCGGACTATAAGGACAGCGCAGGCAATCCTGCCTATCCGTATTACTCTCTGCTGGACGAGGAGACCATCTCCCGTGAATTCAGGCGTATAAGCGGTCTTGGAGTCAAGGGCGTCAAGGTGGACTACTACGAAAGCGACACTCAGCAGACCATGAAGCAGATGAATATGTGTGCGAAGATAGCTGCGGAGAACCGCCTTATGGTGCTGTTCCACGGCTGCACACTGCCGAGAGGAGAGAGCAGGACCTATCCCAATGTCATCTCCTTTGAGGCTGTCAACGGCACAGAATACTACAAATGGTTCGAGAGCCCCTCACTTGCAAACCGCGTGTCCTATACCTTTACAAGATGCGTGGCTGGCTCCGCGGACTTTACTCCCACGGGAATACCCGTATACGGCATAAAAGCAACCGCAGGCTTTGCCCTTGCCGATGTGGTCACCATAGAGTCGGGCATACAGCATTTCGCCCAGTCGGTCTACACCTATGAGGGCTCCTCGGCTCTGCCATTCCTCAATGATGTTCCCGTGGTATGGGACGACATGAAGGTGCTGGACGGTTATCCCATGCAGTTCAACGTGACTGCAAGACGCAGCGGAAGCGACTGGTACATAGGAGCTTCCACGTTAGCGGCAAGAAAGGTGGATATACACCTTTCCGACCTTATTGACAGCGGCGTATACAATGCATATATCTTTGCCGACAATTCCGACGGAAGCGCCCTTGAGGTGACTGTGCTGGAGGGGCTTACCTCTGCGGACACTATCTCACGGGACCTGCTGGAAAACGGCGGATTTGTCATAAAGCTCACCAAGGGCGTCATGAAGCTCACCACTCCGTACTCGCGATACAGAAGCTATGAAGCGGAAAATGCAGTCCTTTCGGGCAGGGCTTCCGTCACCGCAGGCAAGCAGGGCAAATACTGCTCAAACGATGCCTATGTGGGATATGTGGGCGGAAGCGGTCAGGGAGCCGTTACCTTCAGCGATGTGACAGTTGACAAGGCGGGCAGATACACTGTCAGGATATATTATGTCTCGGGTGAGCCGAGAAGCCTGAAAGTGGATATCAACGGAAGCTATGTAACTACACTCGATAATCTCTACGCCAATAAGAATGACTGGTCGGGAATACGGGCAGTAAACCTTGAAGCCGACCTGAGAGAGGGAAAGAATACCATCAGGCTCTACAATGACAGGGGAAACGCTCCCTCTCTTGACCGTATCGCAGTTGCCATACCCGAGGAAAAGGTAGTCGGCGATGTGGACTTCAACGGGCGTTTGCAGGTCGCAGACCTGATACTCACAAGCAGATACATCCGCGGGATGATCGGATTTTCCGCAGAGCAGTTCAGAACTGCCGACCTTAACGGCGACGGCACAGCGGATGTATTCGACCTTATCAGATACCGACATCTTCTGACTTCTTAATATCCTATGCCCCAAGGCAGTACGAAGCTCCGTTACTCAGCGGAGCTTCGTGCTTTTCTGCAAAAAGCAGAAGGGAGACCGTCTGTGCAGTCTCCCTGTATACTTATATGTAAGAGAAGTTTTTGGCGTGATCGCTGTGACTCATGAAGTCTTTTTGTAATAGTCGCTGATAGTAGTCACGGGTGTCTTGTTTGTGCTGTTGTAAGCGTAGATGCTGAGCAGCATAGAAGCGTCTGTGGCATCGATCTTATTGTCGCCGTTTGCATCAAGGCGCTGTATATCATTCAGAAAAGCTTCATATTTATAGTTTGCAGCCTCTGACTGTGCCTTATATTCCGAAACTGTCTTTTTGAGATTGTCAACCTGTGTGGTAAGGCTGGTATTATTTGTCTTCAGAGTGGAGTTCTCCTTGGTAAGGTTGGTATTATTTGTCTTCAGTGTGGAGTTTTCCTTGGTAAGAGAAGAATTGGCAGAGCTCAGTGCTGTGTTTTCCTCCTGAAGAGATTTGATATGCTTGTTGAGATTCGTTTCCATTTCGTCAGCCTCGGCGCGAGCTGCCGAATATTTATTCTCTGCAGCCATCAAATCTCCTTCCATCATACTGAGCCTGTGCTGATAATTTGTTTCCATATCCGCCATCTCCTTCTGTAAGTAATAATAACGGTTTTCCAAATCAGCTAACTGAGCCTTTAGGTCCTTTATCTGATCGTCTTTTGAGGCACCGACATTTTCGGAAGCGGCAATGCCTTCGGGAGATACGGTCGCTGCATTTGCGGTAAAGATATTTGCTCCTGCGGTGAGACAGAATGCTGCAAGAATGACGGATACGGATCTTTTGATATTCATGATTGTTCCTCCTATGGTAAAAAACATTATAGGGTATTATAGCACATCCGCTTGGACTGGGTCAAGTCATTTTGCGGTAATATACGAAACGGATATAAAAAACGGCAGTTGATACATTTATGTTGAAAAGCTTTATTTGTGTTACACACAAAAATATTACTTATTGTATTTAATGATGATAATATTCCGAAACATAAAAGAGTGTATCGGAGAGATATTACAAAAAGGGGAGTCCCCTCCGCAGAAGGGTCTCCCGAAAGCTCTGTATTACAGACTGCCGCAGTCTTTATTCTGCGCCGCTGGCTCTGAGGACAACGGCTACGGTCTTGAGTATTATTTTTGCGTCAAGGAGCAGGCTCCAGTTCTCGATATATTCGCGGTCCAGCCTTACGACCTCCTCGAAGTCGGTTATGCGGCTCCTGCCGCTGACCTGCCATAGCCCCGTAAGTCCGGGCTTTATGCTCATCCTTATCCTGTGTCCGAGGCCGTATTTCTCCCATTCGTCGGGAGTGGGCGGCCTTGTGCCCACAAGGCTCATATTGCCGATGAGCACATTGAAGAACTGTGGGAGCTCGTCTATTGAGTGGCGGCGTATGAAGTTGCCGATGCCCTTGGGTCTGCCGTTTTTGTCTTTTTTCTCGCTTCCGATGATACGGGGGTCGTCGTCCATCTTGAACATCATGCCGCTGCCTATCCTGTTTTTCTCCATGAGCTCCTGCTTGCGCTTTTCCGCGTCCATATACATACTGCGGAACTTATACATGACAAAGGGCTTGCCGTTCTGTCCCACGCGCTTCTGCTTGAAAAAAATCGGACCCGGCGACTTTACATATATTATGGGAGCAAGGAACAGGAATACTATCAGGGTCAGGACACAGCCCACAAGTCCGCCTGCTATGTCCGCAAGGCGCTTTACGGCAAGCTTTCCTGCGGGGGCAGCCGATACGCTGCTTGACAGTACGCGGAAAGGACCGAGACTCCGCATTTCCGTGATGTTCCATCTGCCGTCGGTTATGGGCGTAATGGAGTAATTCACGGTGATCCCCATTCTGAAAAGGCTGTTCATCAGCTCTGACGGGAATGTCATATCCTCGGACTGGAGCAGGAACACCTCGTCTACCCAGCCGTGACTGAGGCGGTAGATGGTCTCGCTGTCGAGGGCGTAAACGGGGACCTCTCCCAGCTTTTCGCCGCTTTCGCAATGTCTGTCTGTGATAATGACGCCCGAGATGAAAAAGCTGCTGTGACGTGGGTCGCTCATGAGAGCGGACAGAGTCTGTTCGGCAATGCCACCCGAGGTTATCAGCACCACCGAGCGGCGGTTCTGCTTGTATTTGCTTGAGTTGAACACTCTCAGCTTGCCCAGCTGTCTGAAAACATAGTCCGCAGCCGTATAGGTGACGGACGTAAGACCCAGCTGGAGTCGTGAAGCCGTGGTGGAGTGCTTTACTGCGAAAAGGTAGATGAGGGCGAGTATCATGACCTGGGCTATGTACTTTATTACCGCCCACAGCTCGTCAAGCCGTCCTCGCCGCAGTATGCCCCTGTAATTGTTGGTGAAGACTATGACCAGAAGCTGACTGGTGGTGAGTATGACCGCCTGATACTGAAAGGCTTCGGTACCGTACGGATTTTCAAAGGGCAGGTGCAGCCAGTAGCTCACTATGAAGCACAGCTGGAGACAAAGCAGGTCGATTATGATGAAATCGGCGTGTTTGAGCCCTTCCTTCAGACTTTTATTTTCCACGAAGCACCTCCGTGTTTTTTTAATGAGTATACATTAATTATAAACTATATGCTGCTGACTGTCAAGCCTCGGCAGGGCGCTGTGAGCCGAAAACTCCGCAAGTATTGCGTTGACATAGCGGTGCTTATGGAGTACAATAGAATTACGGAAATTATCCTGAGAAAGGAATGATATAATGAGAATAGCGAAAAAATTATCGGCACTGGCAGCTGCTGCGGTCACGGCTGTTTCGGCGGTGCCATGTGCTTTCACAGCGGACGCTGCGGCAACTCCCTATAAGGCGGATTATGAGGAGACCGACAACAACTGGGCAAAGGTGCTCCAGTACACTCTCCACTTCTACGACGCCAATATGTGCGGAACCGATGTCACAGGCAAGAGCAGGTTCAGCTGGAGGGGCAACTGCCATGTCTACGATTCAAAGGTGCCCATGCACCCGATAGATGACAACCACACAGGCGTGAATATGTCCGAGAGCTTCATGGAGAAGTACAAGGATATCCTCGACCCCGACGGTGACGGATTTATCGACGTTTCGGGCGGATTTCACGACGCAGGCGACCATGTGAAGTTCGGACTCCCCGAGGCTTACGCCGCTTCCGTTGTGTCGTGGGGCTATTATGAGTTCAGACAGGCTTATGAGGAAACGGGGCAGGATACCCACGTTGAGACTATCTGCCGCCATTTCTGCGACTACTTCATGCGGAGCACATTCCGCGATGAAAAGGGCGATGTCATCGCATTCTGCTATCAGGTGGGCGACGGTGCCGTTGACCATCAGTACTGGCAGTCCCCCGAGATAGACGCAATGGGACGTCCTGCATTCTTCGCCACATCATCCCTCCCCACCACCGATGATGTTTCGGAAAGTGCGGCAGCTCTGGCGATAAACTACCTCAACTTCAAGGAGACCGACCCCGAGTACGCCGAGAAGTGCCTCGACTATTCCAAGGCGCTCTTTGACTTCGCAAACAAGAACGAGAAAAAGGTGGGAGCAGGCGGCGACGGACCTGCCAGCTTCTACACCTCCAGCAAGTGGGAGGACGACTTCTGCTTCGCCGCAGGCTGGCTCTACCTTATAACCAAGGACCACGACTACCTTGAAGCCTGCGAGAAATACATCGACTACTACGCTCCTCCCGGATATGTCCTCTGCTGGAACGATATGTGGAACGGCGTAGGGCTGGTATTCGGCAGGATACAGGACATCTACCCCGAGGTCTGCGCCGAGACCCGTGACGCAAGAGGCTATAATCAGTACGAAGTGCTGGACTTCTGGAAGATGCAGGCAAAGGCTCTCAATGAGGTAACATCAGGCAAGAAGGGCGAGATATCTCCCGGAGGCTACCTCTACCTTGACAAGTGGGGAAGCGCAAGATACAACACCGCCGTGCAGTTCACGGCTCTGGTATACGATAAGTACAACAAGGGCAAGGACAAGTACAACGAGAAAAATCCTGACTACACCTTTACGGACTGGGCTATCGGTCAGATGGAGTACATCATCGGCGACAACCCTCTGGGCAGGAGCTATATCGTGGGCTACGGCGAAAACTCCGTAAAATATCCTCATCACCGTGCAGCTTCGGGACTTACCATGGCTGAGGACCCCGCTCCCCAGAAGCACGTTCTCTACGGCGCTCTTGCAGGCGGTCCCGACGCCAAGGACGAGCACGTTGACCTGACCAAGGACTGGATATACAACGAGGTGACCATCGACTACAACGCCGCAGTCGTAGGCGCTGCCGCAGGTATGTACCTTTATAAGAACGACGGCACCATGAAGCCCGAGGAGGACTTTCCCCCTGCGGAGAAGGTTGACGACACACAGCTTTTCTCGGGCGATGATTTCTATGTTGCAGGCTACTGCTCCGACGCTCCCGAAAAGACAGGTGCAGGCGTTACAAAGCTGACATTCTTCGTCAAGACCGACTCCCTTGAGCCCCATGAGGATATCTCCATACGCTATTACTTCAGCATAGAGGAGTTCGACAAAAAGGAGATACCGGGAAGCTTCGTGCTTCAGAAGACCTACGATCAGGTGGAGACCGAGGTCACAGGCAAGGCGGCAGTGCTCTCACAGCCCAAGCAGTATAAGGACGACATCTACTATATCGAGATAGCGTGGCCCGAATACGCCATTGCCAACTCCAACAAGAAGTATCAGCTCATCATCGGAAACTACTACGGCGAGAACTGGGACTCCTCCAACGACTGGAGCAAAAAGGGCATGATAGACCTTACCGAGCAGGGTGAGGATTATGACAATATCGTCAGCGGCGTCGAGTTCGCACAGCGCTGCGAGAACGTTTGCGTATACGCTGACGGAAAGCTCATCGGCGGCACCGAGCCCGACGGCACAAAGCCAGAAAAGGTCTACAAGGTGTCTCAGCTGGTGAGACTGAGGAGGATGCTTCTCGGACTTGACCCCTTCGCCTCTGAGGAGGTCGCTGTGCAGTTCGACTTTAACAGCGACGGGAATGTTGACGTTTTCGACGAGGTGGAGCTGAGAAAGCTTCTGGTATCACAGTCAAAGTAAACAGCTGTCAAAAAAGGCTCCCCGCAGGGAGCCTTTTTAGTCGATGTTATAAAAAATATTCTGCTTCGGGAGTTATCTCTCAAACTTGTATGTTGAGCTGCTCTCGTACTTTCTGAGCATAGTAAGGTCGTTTGCGTCAACAACGCCGTTATCGTCGATGTCGAAGGTGTAGTAATAGTAGTTATTAGAATTGATAGTTACTACGCCGTCGTAACTTACATTGGTAAATGCGTTCTGGCAAAGACCTGTATTGAGGATTCCTGAATCTGAACCGTTTACATATCCGTCCTTGTTTATATCACCAACGAGGAAAGCGGGAACAGTGTGTACAGAGTTGTATGACTGTACTCCGCCTGCCTTGTATGCATAGCAGTATACGTTTCTGCCCTCCTCATAGCAAGAGGGGCTGTTGCATAATACGGAGAATGATACAGCGGCGCCCTTAATATAGTCGCTGCCGTTTGCGGTGAGTGTGCCGCCGCAGTTGTAGTAAACGTCGCCTGCGCTGCCGCCGAAGCTGGGTGTGCCTGCAGCGATAGCAGTGATGGTTGCGGGTGAGCAGCCTTCTCTTACGTTTGTGAAGCCAACATTGATCTTCTTAACGTAAGCTGTGCTGTCTATCCAGTATATTTTTCTCATTGTGCAACGTGCGTTGGGGCCTGCTGCTGCGTTTGCAGAAAGAGCGCTTGCCATAGGAATAGCGCACATAACTGCTGCTGAAAGGGTTGCTGCGATCTTTTTGAATGTCTTTTTCATTGTTAATATATCCTTTGTAAAGTATTTTAGAGAAGTCGACCGCTCTATATAATTATTATATACCGCTATGTGAAAATTATGTGATTATTATGTGTGATAAACGGGCGGCAGTGTAGAAGTTGCCACTCATTTTATTGTACCCTTTGTTGATTGTGGATATCAATATTCGTTTTGTATACCTGAGGTATATAAAAACAATATGATAGTATATGATTTTACCATAGCTGAGGCAAGGAAAAAGCTCCCCGAAGGGAGCTGTGCTCAGTCGCTGACGTCGGTATCAAGTGTGATACTGACTTTGTAATCGGGGTAAGCCGCCTGAGTTTCCGTAAGGATATGGCTGTACAGCTCATTTGCATCGGGAGCTGCAAAGTCGATGATGATATCGAAGTGTATGGTCTTGTGCTCCTCATCGAGATAGAAGCCGTGTATCTGGAGCAGATACTCGTGAGACATGACGTTTCGGCGGATATCGCCGTATATCTGCGCGGCGCGGTCGTTCTGAGTGTTGACTGCATAGACGCTTATTCCCGTAAGGATAACGCTGTGCTCGGCGAGGACCTTTTCGGTGATGCGGTGCTCCAGCTTGTCGAGCTCCGCAACGGGCATGGTGTCGGGGACCTCTATATGCACTGAGCCTATCATCAGGTCGGGACCGTAGCTGTGGAGCAGCAGGTCATATGCGCCCTGCACCTCGGGAAACGAGGTGACGGTCTGCTTTATCTCTTTGGAGAGCTCGCTGCTTATGCGCTTGCCGATGATGTTGGACAGTGAGTCGCCCAGCATCTCAAGTCCTGATTTTATGATGACCAGCGAGATGACAGCACCCAGCCATGCCTCTGTTCTGATGTTGAATATAAGGTAGACTGCCGCCGCCACAAGGGTAGAGGCGGAGATGACCGAGTCCAGCAGGGCGTCCTTGCCCGAGGAGATAAGCGAGTCGGAGTTTACGCTCTCGCCCTTATTTTTTACATATAGTCCCAGCAGTATCTTAACGAGGACGGCTGTTGCCACTATGACAATAGCTGCCGCGGAGTAATCGGGGACTGACGGGCGGATCATCTTCTTTATGGACTCCACAAGGGAGGTGACACCTGCGTAGAGAACGATGACCGCGATGAGAGTGGCGCTGAGGTTCTCTATCCTGCCGTAGCCGTAGGGGTGGTTCTTGTCGGGGCGTTTGCCCGCAAGCTTGGTGCCGATAATGGTTATGACCGACGACAGTGCGTCGCTCAGGTTGTTTACTGCGTCAAGTACGATGGCGATGGAGGAGCTGAGTATCCCCACCACAGCCTTGAATGACGCGAGGAATATATTTGCCAGTATACCGATGATGCTGGTCCTGATTATGACCTTGTCTCTGTTCAATGGAATATGCTTCCTTTCAGTTTATTTCCCATTCAAATTCCGCGCTGTCCGTGAGCTTTATGTCGTCGGGGGCTATGCTCACGGCTTTTGCCGAGGCGCGGAGACAGTTTATATCCATGCCGTAACCTGTCTGGGAGTATGTGTTCACATCGTGTCTGTCATAGCTTATTCTCAGAAGCTTGCCGAGAGGAGCTCCCGAGGCTTTGCAGAGCAGCTCCGCCTTCTTTCGCGCATCTGCTGCGGAAAGGTTTATGAGCTCCTCACGGGCGGACTCGGGGTCGCTGACGGTAAATCTCACAGATATTTCGGGAGCAGCCTCCGATGAGGATATGCGTCCCAGCACATCTGCAAGGCGCTGAGTGTCCATCGGAAAGCTGACATGGAGGGCATGAGTACAGCAGTAGCCCTTGAACACATTGCGGTAATTGCCGTTTTCGTCGGGAACTGTCTCGTACTCGGTCCTTACACTGAAGTCCGAGGTCTTCAGGTCGTCCCTTTCAAAGCCGCAGCTCTCAAGTATGGAGCGCAGCTCCTCAAGGGCGGAGCCAGCCTTATCCATTGCCTTTCCGCAGTCCTTGTCCTTTGTCAGGATATTGAGCCCGAGGTCGATAAGGTTGGGCTTTACCGAGATGTTTCCTTTGCCTGTTACGGTGACAGCAGCCATGGTGCAAAACTCCTTGTTATCAGTATTCTCCGCCTCTGACATTTATCTTGTCCTCGGTGGTGGTGACGTCGCCGGAAAGACCGCACCAGCCGCAGGTGATGCGCTCCTCGTTGTTCCAGCAGCTCAGTCTGCCGCAGCGTCCGCACTGCACTATCCTCTTTGACTTGCAGTAGGGACAGCCGTTGTAATCGTCGGTATAGTCAAGGTTTCCCTTTATCTCGTTCCTGTCGAAGCCCTCGTGTGAGGCGCGGCGCTCGTCGATGGGGAATGCCCATGTCCTGAACCAGTCGTCATAGCGCTCCTCGACTCTGACACCGTATATGCGGTTGACCTCGGGGCATTTCATAAGTATAACTTCAGCTTTCATCGTTTTCAGCCTTCCTTTTCTGTTCATCGCGGTATTCCGACGGCGAGCAGCCCTCGCTGGTGCGGAACTGGCGCACGAAATAGTTGTATGAGGAGTATCCGCATTCCCTTGATATCTCCGTGACGGTCATATCCGTCTGGGACAGCAGGGTCTTGGCGTTGCCTATGCGGAACTCTATCATTTCCTCGATTATGCTCTTTCCAAAGTATGACTTGTATATCTTCTGGAGGTAGCTCTTGCTCAGATACAGGCTCTCGGCTATCTCGCTGATATTCCACGGAAGCTCGGGGTTCTTCATTATCCTGTTGCGGAGCAGGCAGAGCTTCTCGAACTGAGGATTTGATGTGGGCTCGGAAATGGTATACGAGAACACCTTGTTCATGGTTGCTTTGTACATTGCATCTGACAGGTCTGCCGCAGGGCTCAGTACAAGACTGCATTTGCCTGCGGAAAAGTCGATGTTGCAGTTCTCCTCGCCGCTGCTGAACTGAGTCTCCTTTATCCTGCCACAGAGGTCGCTGCATATGGTCTCTGCCCGTCCCTCCCCGGGAGTTATGACGCAAAGGGTCTGTGAAGCCCATGCGCCGCATATCTCGCTGCTGCTGATGCAGGAGCGGAGCTTCTTGGCAAAGGCAGCCATGATGCTGTTGGACTTTTCCTCGCCGCTCTGGTAATAGGCTTTTTTCAGACCGTGGAGCTCAAAGGTGACACATTCCACGCTGCCTGTTTTCCCTCTGAATTTCGCCGCAAATTCCTGCTCGATACCACTCCTGTTGATAAGACCCGTTATGTGGTCGTAGAGGAGAGCCTTGCTGGTGTTGAGAATGGTGCGGTTCATTATAGCCTTTATACGGACCTGTTCAAGGGCAACATTGACGTAGTTTATCCACTTCAGATACAGCGAGCTGAAGGAGCGGGGCTCCTTTCCGAATGAGACGGCGCAGTATCCGAAGAAGTTATTATTATAATGAAGGGGAGAGATGAAGAATGCGGAGGGGTAGCTGCGCTCCTCACTGTAATCGGGGAGCAGCTTTGACGAGGAGAAGTAGTCGTGGGTCTCAGCCTCGCGCCAGATGGCGGACTTTGCCAGAATGACCTTCATATCGTCGCCCTCGCGGAAGCTGAGCTCCTCGGCGTTCTTGTCCACAGTAGCGTCGATGTAGCTCCGCGTAAGGCATATCCTCAGCCTTCTCATCTTGTGGAGCAGGTAGGTGTAGTTGTCGAGCCTGTCGGCAAAGGTGTGAATATTGTCGGCATTGGTGATGTCGAACAGCATATCGCCGTAGAGGAGCTGTGACTCGAAACGGCTGTTTATGCTGAGATTTCGCAGTATGCTCCTTCGCAGGCTCGGGTTCTCGTCGCAGCCGCAGCTCTCTCCGAGACGGAGCTCGCCGTTCTCGTTGGGCACCTTGCTGCATATCTTTCCCGTGATTATGCGGTAGAGCCTGCGTACAGCCTCTGCGCCCAGCTGGAAGTTGGGGCGGCTGTAGCTGGTTATGGAGGGGCTGGACTGATAGCCCTCTATGGAGGCATCATAGCCGGTTATGGCTATATCCTCGGGGACACGCAGCCCTGCGTCGATGAATATTTTTGAAAGGGTGATAGCCATGACGTCGTTTCCGCAGACTATGGCTTCGGGACGGCTGAGCTCACCGCTGAGTATGCGCTTAGCGAATTTTTTGGGAGCCTCTGTCCAGAAGTCGCCGTACTCGCACCAGTCCTTACCTATATCTATGCCGTGGCGCTTCATTGAGTTCCTGTAGCCCTGAAGCCTTTCCTCTCCGCTGAATGTGTTTTTCGGCCCCGTCAGACAGCATATCTTTCGGTAGCCGTGAACGTTTATCAGGTGGTCGGTTATGGTCTCGAAGGCTTCCAGATCGTCAACCGAGGTGGTCTCGAAGCTCTTGTGGTCATTGTGATCCAGCAGCATTACGGGCTTTTTCGAGCGCTTGCAGAGCCCGTCTATATATTTGCAGACCTCCTCGTTGTGGAAGGAGTTCCTGTCGTATATGATACCGTCGATATTCTCGGAGAATATCAGGTCGAAGATAGTCTTTTCCGCGTCCTTGTGGACGGAATTGATGGAGAAGTTATGCAGCGGCGAGATAACTGCAACGTCGCAGTTGCCCTTGTAAGCCTGTGTGATTATGCCTCTGAGGATCTCACACTGGAAATCTATATGGCAGTCGGCGACTATAACGCCCATAAGTATCCTGCGGCTCATTTTATCTCTCCTTTCTGTATCAGCTTGTACGGCAGATGGGTTCTGCCGGTTTATCTATGTACTATTGTATCATATATGCAAAGGGATTGCAAGATGATTTTATATATTTGTTGTGATAATTTCAAAAAGTCTCCTCAAAAAGATAGTATTTTTCATTGTTTTTGTTCATCAAAGGTGTATAATATATATCGTAAGGCGTAAGCGAAACCTTTCGGACGGCATGAGCAGCTGTCCGTACCCCATCCGATTATGCCTTTCAGGGGATCGGCTGCCCTCGGACAATGTGAGAATAGGCGCTCACCTTGTCGTTACGGCCGCGGCTCACGGAGCCCAATATAGTGCAGGACAGCATATTCAGTTCTCTCTCTTATTTTTTATTCATTATCCCTCGGAAAAGACCTCCCCAGCGGGAGGTTTTTTCATTTTTCTTGCGAAAACAGCGAAAAACAGCCTTTTCTTGATATATTATGTATAAAATCGGACAAAAACCGACTTTCATTTATATTTACCGTGACAGTTGACTTTTTTCTCGTAACATGGTATGATAAAGTTATATAACTGCAGCCTGCACAAATAATCATTCTTCTTTTTGTGCATAGTGGCAGACAAAGGAAATTCGATATGCTTGCAAGCTTAACTAATGTAAATAAATTCTATAACGGCAATCAGGTGCTTTGCAATGTTTCGCTGTCCATCGACGAGAACGACAAAATAGGTCTCGTGGGCAGGAACGGCTGCGGAAAGTCCACGCTGCTGAAGATACTCACAGGCTCCGTGGAGCCCGACCGCTTCACCGAAAAGGACGGCGTCATCTCCATGGCGGCAAAGACTACCGTGGGCTACCTTGAACAGATGGGCGGACTCAATACCGAAAATACCGTCATCGAGGAGATGCGAAGCGTCTTTGAGCCCGTTCACAGGGCGATAGAACGCCTCAGAGAAATAGAGCTGGAGATAGAGAGCGGCGATGATTCCTCCTCCGACGAGTATCAGCAGCTGTCCTCATGGATAGAAGCCAACGACGGCTACAATACCGACGTTAAGATCAGAATGGTCCTCAACGGTATGGGCTTCTCGGGTGAGGAGCTGGAACGCACTGTCTCGGGCTTCAGCGGCGGCGAAAAGACACGCCTTTCCATTGCAAGGCTGCTCCTTGAGGAGCCAAATCTCCTCATTCTGGACGAGCCTACCAACCACCTTGACTTCAAGACCATCATGTGGCTTGAGGACTATCTCCGCTCTTACAGGGGCGCTGTCCTCATAGTCTCCCATGACAGATACTTCCTCGACAGGCTCTGCACATCTATCTGCGAGATAGAGAGGGGAGTGCTGACACGGTACAAGGGCAACTATACCGCCTTCGTCCGCCAGAGAGAGGAAAACGACGCGCGGCGCGAGAAGGAGTATGAGCTCCAGCAGAAGCAGATAGCCCAGCTTGAGGACTATGTGGCAAAGAACCTCGTCCGTGCTTCCACTACAAAAATGGCTCAGAGCCGCAGAAAGCAGCTTGAGAAAATGGAGCGCATAGAGCGCCCCGTCCATGAGACAAAAAATGCGAAGATACGCTTCACATACGCAGTCGAGCCCCCTATCGACGTCCTGAAAGTAAAGGGCGTGGATATCTCCGTGGGTGAGGGCAGCGCCAGAAAGACCCTTGTGGACAACATCGACTTCGAGGTCCGCAGAGGTGAGAAGATAGGCGTCATCGGTGACAACGGCATAGGTAAATCCACCCTGCTGCGTATCATACAGGAGCAGCTCCCTCACAAGGGACTGGTCCGCTGGAACAGCAATATCAAGATCTCCTACTTCGAGCAGGAGAGCACCAACCTCAACAAGGAGCTTACCGTTATGGAGGAGCTCCACAGCCGCTATCCCTCAATGTCCGATCTGGAGGTGCGAAGCCTTCTGGCGCAGGTGCGCCTCATCGGCGAGAACGTCTTTAAGGAGACGGGGGTCATCAGCGGCGGCGAGCGTGCCAAGCTCTGCTTCGCCATCATGATGCAGGAGCACGGCAACGTCCTCATTCTTGACGAGCCTACCAACCACCTCGATCTCAGCTCTAAGGAGGCTATCGAGGAGGCTCTGGCTGAATATACGGGTACGGTCATTTTCGTGAGCCATGACCGCTATCTGCTCAGTAAAATAGCCGACAGGCTTATAGAGCTCACTGACGGAACCTACAGACTCCATAATTACGGCTTTGAAAAATATCTCGACGTCCTCCGCGAGGAGCAGGCTGCCGAGAGAAAGACGATAGAAGCCGAAAAACAGCAGAAGGCTGCGGAAGCTGCCAAGGAAAAATCTGCTAAGAATTATCGCAGCAAGCAGCAGAGAAGTGCTGATGCTGCAAGAAAAAACGAAATGAGACGCCTTGAAAAGGAAATCGACGACCTGCAGGCGCAGATAGACTCTCTTACCGAGGAGATCGGCAGGGAGGAGGTCTACAGCGACTATGAGCTGATGAACAGCAAATGCGCCGAGATCGAAGAGCTTAAACAGAGGATCGATGAGGATTTCGAGCTTCTTATTGAGCTTGACCAGTGAAAAGGAGTAATTTATGAAGATGAAAACGCTTATGAGCTTTGCCGCAGCTGCGGCTGTCGCCATGTCCTCAGCAGCTTTCACCGCTTACGGTGAGGCTTCGCTGTTCATGATAGGCGACATAGACGGTGACGGTGTGGTGGACGCCGCGGACGCCTCTGCCGTGCTTGCTGCATATGCGTGTACCTCTGCGGGGCAGGATTCGCCCCTCTATTCGTATCAGACTTCGGCAGCCGACCTCAACGGCGACAACCACGTTGACGCTGTGGACGCTTCCCTGATACTTTCGTATTATGCATGGGCTTCATCAGCCGATGACGGCGGTATCATGACCGACTTCCTCGAGAAGAACGGCTTCAAGCAGCGTGAGACCGAGGAGGAGAAGGCTGAGAGAACAAACGAACAGAACGGCGGAGAGACTTCGGGCAGCACCGAGGAGATACCTCCCCTTGAATTCGGAAACTTTGAGTACACTATCCCCCGTATCGACAGCGAGTATGCCGAGTGGTTCTGGGTGGGCGACTCCCGTACCGTTGGTATGGCAAGAGGAATAGATATAGACTATATCGGCAAGGTGGGAGCTACCATAAGCTTCTTTAGGAGCAATGCTGAGTCTATCTATCAGATACGCGATAAGACGGTCATCATTAACCTCGGCGTAAACGACCTTGACAGCAGGGCTTACCTCAACCTCTATAACAGTATGCCCGATGAGTTCCTCGACAACAACAAGGTCATCGTCATGGCAGTTAATCCCTGCGACGGCAACTATCAGTACCTCAACAGCAGGATAGAGCAGTTCAACAGCGACCTGAGCGCAGGTCTCGACAGCAGGATAACCTTCCTCGACTCGTACACGTTCCTCATGTGGAACGGCTTCTCGACCTTTGACGGTCTCCACTACACTGACGGTACCTACGTCGATATCTACAACTTTGTATTTGACAGCCTTCATGCTGAATAAGGTAAAAATCTGAATTATTTGAAATAACTATTGCATTGAAGCTGAAAATATGATATAATATCAGAAAGTACTATGCGGCAGAGTGCCGTACATTCCTATGGAGGGTAAAAAAATGAAACATATCAAGACTATCAATAAGGCTAATCTCAAGGAATCTGCTCAGAAGGGCGGCTGCGGCAAGTGCCAGGCTTCATGTCAGTCTGCTTGCAAGACCTCTTGCACAGTTGCTAACCAGAAGTGCGAGAGATAAGCTCTTAACACTGAAAAAACGGTGGAGGCAGTATGAAAATGCTGCCTCATATTTTTTGAATTGAGGGTATGAATAATGATACATAAGTACAAGCTTAACGGACTGAACATAGTTCTCGATGTGAACAGCGGCGGCGTTCATATCGTGGACGAGCTCACATACGACCTTCTCGACAATGTGGAGCCGCCTTTTGAGGCTGAATGTCCTCAGAATGTGGTGGACAAGCTCTCCAAGGCTTATCCCGAGGAGGATATCCGCGACTGCTATGCCGAGATAGTGGAGCTGTATAACGATAAGATACTCTTCTCAGAGGACGATTACGAGAAGTATGCAAAGTATTCCGTAGCCTCCCCTGTAAAGGCTATGTGCCTCAATATCGCCCATGACTGCCAGCTCAGATGCAAGTACTGCTTTGCGTCCACGGGCGACTTCGGCAAGGGCAGAAAGCTCATGTCATTTGAGACGGGCAAGCACGCCATCGACTTCCTGCTGGAAAATTCGGGCGATCGCCCCAATCTGGAGCTTGATTTCTTCGGCGGCGAGCCCCTTATGAACTTCGGCGTGGTGAAAAAGGTAGTTGAGTACGCAAGGAGCCGCGAAAAGGAATACAACAAGAAGTTCCGCTTCACTATCACCACAAACGGTCTGCTTCTTGACGACGAGAAGATAGACTTCATCAACCGCGAGATGTCAAACGTTGTTCTCTCCATTGACGGACGCAAGGAGGTAAACGATTACTTCCGCGTGCTTCCCAACGGTCAGGGCTGCTATGATATCATCCTTCCCAAGTACAAGAAGCTGGTGGAGGGCAGAGGCGACAAGGAGTACTATGTAAGAGGTACATTCACCAACAAGAACCTTGACTTCTCAAAGGACGTTTTCGCACTCAATGAGGCGGGCTTCGACCAGATATCCGTTGAGCCCGTTGTGGGTGATGACGATGTTTACGCACTTACCGAGAAGGACCTTCCTGCGGTATTTGCCGAGTACGAGAAACTGGCGCTCCAGCTTCTTGAAAACGAGAAAAAGGGCAAGAAGTTCAACTTCTTCCACTTCATGCTTGATCTGGATCAGGGTCCCTGCGCTATCAAGCGCCTCAGGGGCTGCGGCTGCGGAAACGACTATGTAGCCATTACTCCCGACGGAGACATCTTCCCCTGTCACCAGTTCGTAGGCATTGACGAGTACAAGATGGGCAACATCGACGAGGGCACCTTCGATCAGGAGATGAAGGCGGACTTCGCAAGGGCTCACGTTTACTCAAAGCCCGACTGCCGCGAGTGCTGGGCGAAGTTCTATTGCAGCGGCGGCTGCAACGCCAATAACTACCAGTATATGGGCGATATCAGAACTGCTCACAAGATCTCATGTCAGCTGGAAAAGAAGCGCCTTGAGTGCGCTATCATGATGAAGGCTGTTAAAATGGCTGAAACTGCCGAATAAGACTGAAAAAGGGGCAATGCCCCTTTTTTAATGCATAATTCATAATGCATAATGCATAATTATGGCGAGGCAGCGTTCCCTGCAAGGCTTGCATTTTTGTTCAGTTTATGTTACAAGCGGGGAGCCCCCGCAGGCTGTTTCGCAGAGAAGTGACGGAACGCCGAGAGCGGCGTTTCCTACAAGGCTTGCATTTTTGTTCAGTTTATGTTACAAGCGGGGGAGCCCCCGCAGGCTGTTTCGCAGAGAAGTGACGGAACGCCGAGGGCGGCGTTCCCTACAAGGCTTGCATTTTTGTTCAGTTTATGTTACAATAATACATATAGTTACTGTAACAGGAAGGGGGAGCGCTTGTGAAGATCAACCGTATACAGCTGAATTGCCGCCGTGATACCGCTTTCGGCGGAGAGCTGGGCGCTGACCCCGTGTTCCTGCTGCTCAGGACTCCCATAATGTATGAGGAGAACGGGCAGCAGCTCCGCACAGAGGGTGTTTCTGCCGCACTGCTGACAAGCGGCTACAAGCAGAGCTTCCGACCTGTGAAGGGCAAGCCCATTCGCTACGATATGGTCAGCTTCAGGACATCTGCCGCCGACAGGCAGTATATCTCCTCTATGAACTTCCCTCAGGACACTCCCATAGAGCTGGCGGACGACCTCGTCATTTCGGGCGCCCTGCGCTCAATGCAGTCCCAGTCCATGCACAGGGGCAAGCATATCAGCGAATTCATGGAGCTTTCCATGCGTATCATCTTCATCGCCCTCAGTGAGACCTACGATAACGCACCTGCCTCGCCCGTGGAGAAGATACCCCGTTATGCGGAGCTTCGGAAGCTGAGACAGGCTATTTATGATGACCCCATGAACAGCTGGTCCATCGACGAGATGTGCGAGGAGATGCGTATAAGCAGGACATACTTCCACAGGCTATGGACCGCAGCTTTCGGCGTGACTTGTCTTCAGGACGTCATCGAGAGCAGGCTCCTCAGAGCGGCTGAGCTGCTGAAAAATACGGACAAGTCCGTGTATGAGATAGCGGTGGAGTGCGGCTACGACAGCGAGTCCTACTTCATGAGACAGTTCAAAAAGCATAAAAACTGCACTCCGTCGGAGTTCAGAAGACGTGCTTTGTCCACGGAAGATAAGTAGTTTTTTGTGGACATTTGGATTTCCTTAGTACACTATGCGCAAATTATATGAAATTATTAGTGCAAAAAATCAAAAAAACTCTTTACAAGTCCAAAAATTTGTGATATAATACAGTGTATGAGCAATTTATGATATATGGATACGCTTGGGGAGCAATTTTTGGAGAGATCCCGCGGCTTTTCGCGGCGTGTATATGCAGACGGTCCGCTGTTAACCCTCTTTCTCAACAGCTGACTGTTACGATTTAACCGAATATTCTTTAAGGAGCGATTTCGTTTTATGGCAAACGGAGATAAACGCAGAAACCGCAAGAGAGAACGTGTATCAAAACGCTATAAGGTCAGATACGACAGACTCGTTGCGGTGGTACTGGTCCTTGTTGTCCTCATCGTTGTGCTCGGCTCTTGCTGTAAGAGCTGTTCCAAGAAGGGCAATGAAAAAACCTCCGCTAAACAGGCACAGACAACTATCACTGACAATACGCAGCAGTCCTCTATCGTGGATAACCTCACATCCAACGGTGAGACAAGCTCGCTTATAACAGGTACTCCAGACGGTCAGAAGCCCTCGGAGTCACAGTATACAACGGAAGTTCACAAGGCTGATGACGTTAACAGAGGAAACCTCGTCCTCGTAAACTCAGCCCACGAATATAAATTTATCGAAGGCGATACCGAGTTAGAGGCTATCTACTACAACCACGATGACTCACATTACCATGTAAGCGATCTGGTCACAAAGCTGGATACCGAGGCTCTCGATCACCTCAATCAGCTCATGGACGGCTTCTATGAGGCTGAGACAAATTCCGATATCTATGTTATCGGCGCATATCGTACTGCCGAGGAGCAGAGCGATAAGTACAACAACGGCAATTCCCAGTTCCAGGGCGGTTATTCCGACTACCATACGGGCAGGAGCTTCGATCTGGGTATCTTCCCCACAGACGGTTCAAGCTCGGGCTACTATATGCCTACGGGCGTTTACGGCTGGATCGATGAGCACGCCGCTGAGTACGGCTTCGTTGTCCGCTTCCCCGAGGGTAAGGACTCAGAAACAGGCGAGCGCCAGAGAGACTATACATACAGGTATGTGGGAGTTCCCCATGCCGTTTATATGAAGCAGAATAAACTCTGCCTCGAGGAGTATATCGACAAGATCAAGGAGCATACTAATGAAAGTCCCCTTGAGGTCACGGTCGGCAATAAGCTTTACCAGATATACTACGCTGCTGCCAACGCTGCGGGCGATACAGAGGTGCCCGTTCCATCCAACAAGACCTATACGGTCTCGGGAAATAACGTTGACGGCTTCATCGTTACCGTAAGCATGAATTAAAGCTGAATGTCCCCCGTTTTCGGGGGACATATTTTGATTATGACATGATGTGCCGCTGAGTGCGGCAGAGCCCTTATGGGTACAGAAGAAACGGAGAAAAATGTGAAAAAGAAAAAAATACTCGCTCTTGCAGCCTGTGCCCTTATAGGAGCAGGCTCCCTCGGCAGCTGCGGAGGGGGAGACAGGAAGGGCGGCGGTGAAGGTCATATGTACGGCGCCGCTCTTGCAAGCAATCCCGAGAGCCTTGACCCGCAGTTCGCAAACGAGCCTTCATCGGCAACTGTTATAAAGAATATGTACAGCGGCCTTATGATGAAGGACAAGGACGGCAGCATCGTCTGCTGCAATGCTTCTGACTACAATGTGTCGGCTGACGGCTGTGTCTATACCTTTCACCTGAGAGAGGACAATTACTGGTTCTTTGACGAGAACGATGACGATATCATCGACGAGGAGGAGTGCTTTCCCGTTACCGCCGATGACTATGTTTTTGCTTTCAGGCGTATACTCGACCCGAAAATGCACTCGCCATTCGCAAGGTACTTCATGTGCCTGAAAAACAGCCGATATATCTCCGAGGGAAGCTATCGCACCGACAGCCTCGGCGTTGAAGCGCTGGATAACTTCACCTTGCAGTTCACTCTGGACTATCCCTGCGCGGAGTTCCTCGGACTTCTCACATCTCCTGCTGCATTTCCCTGCAATGAGGAGTTTTTCATATCCACCAAGGGAAGATACGGACTTGACGACAGGTCGGTAATGTCCAACGGACCGTTCTATGTCCGTCAGTGGTTCTACGACCCCTACGGAAGCAATAATATCCTCTATATGCGCAGGAACGAAAAGAATATGCATGAGGGATATGATATACTGCCCACATTCGTCAGCTTCTCGGTGCTGGACAGCGAGTCGGAGGCGAAGCAGGCGTTCAAGGACGACGAGACGGAGTGCTTCTCCACTATGAAGGTGGGAGGCTATAACCCCAAGAAGTACAATATAACAGGACAGAAAGCCACCACCCTCGGCATGATATTCAATCCCAAGGATAAGCTCTATTCAAATGCTGCTCTGCGTAAAGCCGTTGCTCTTGCTGTGGACAGGGAGACGCTGGACAAGGAGCTGGGAAGCGACCTGAAAGCGGCATACGGTATTATCCCTCCTGCGGCGAATGTTGCAGGAAGAAGCTACCGCGAGCTGGCATCGGACAAGCAGTTTGACGTTTACGACCCTCAGCAGGCAGCTTCCCTCGTTGAGCAGGCTAAGGAGGAGCTGAAGGTCAGCTCCATTGAAAGCGTGAAGGTGATCGTGGACTCAAGTACCATAGATTCCCGTTACCTCCATATACTCTCACAGAGCTGGCAGGACAGTCTCGGTATCTATATCGGCATCGAGGACCTTACCGCAAAGGAGTTCCGCGAGAGGATAGAGAGCGGCGATTACAGCATAGCACTGTATCCCGTCAGAGGTGATTTCAACAGCGGACTTGCCGTGCTCGGGAAGTTCACTGAGGTCGACTGCCTTAAAAATGCGGCAGGCGGCGCTGACAGCTCCGAGGCTGTCATGAAGTGCTCTACGGTGAATGAGCTGGTGAACAGCTATACGGCGGCAGAGCGTGAGATACTTCAGCAGTTCGGCTTTGTGCCGTTGTTCTATAAGAGCTCCTACCTTGTGGCAAAGGACGATAATGAGGATATCCTCTACGACCCCTTTACGGGCTCCGTGGACTACAGAATCGCAAGAAATTACAGCTGATTTAAGCCGTTAGCCCATAGCCATTAGCCGTTAGCCTGATGTAGGGGCGGCGTTCCGCCGCCCGATAATAAAGCGGCGAAGCCGCTTCCTAATGGCTAAAAGCTAAAGGCTAAAGGCTTCGGAATTTAACACCGAAGGTGTTAAATTCCGATTTATCTTAGCAGCATGATTAAGCACAAAGCCCCTGAGTGTTTTTGCAACGCTCAGGGGCAGAATTATTATATGAGTATAGTCGGGCTTCAATTGTTCACTTATCACTGCACTGTATTGAAATACTCGCTCACAAGATACAGCGAGCCGCAGATAACGGCAACTCCGCCGTTTTCAAGGGCGAGAGCCTTTGCCTTTTCGGCACACTCCTCAAGGCTTCCGTATTCGGCTTCCGTGCGGAAGCTTGCAATATCCGCAAGAGTCTCCGCAGATACTGCGTTGGGAGCAAATCCGTCCACTGCGAAAAACTTGTCGGAAAGCCCCGATATTTTCTTTACGCAGTCCACATAGTCCTTTGAGTCCACCATGCCCATGACGGTGTATATCTTCTTGCCCCTTGTACTGAGGTACATGAGCATAAGGGACAGCATTCCCACACCTGCGGGATTGTGTCCGCCGTCCACAAGTACGGGAGGCTCGCCGTCTATGTACTGCACCCTGCCGCGTACCTGAGTGGTCTCAACAGAGCGGATAATGGAGCTGTCACTGACAGAAAAACCCTTGCTTCTGAGATAAATACAGGCGGTTATGGCGGTCTGGGCGTTGTACTTCTGGTGTATGCCTGCCATTGCAGGAGTAAGCTTTATACCTCTGTACCTGAAAGGTGAGAAAAGTCCTCCGTCACCGTAGGGGGGACAGTCCTCACAGGGAATGAGCTCCGCACCAACTTTTTCCGCAGTCTCGCGGACTAATTCGCGGACGCTGTCGGGATTGTCCTCGGAGAGTATGACTGCCGAGCCGCTCTTGATTATGCCTGCCTTGTGGGAGGCAATCTCCTCAACAGTATCGCCCAGCAGAGCCGTGTGGTCAAGGGAAATGGAGGTTATGACAGATACCAGCGGAGGCGGTATGACGTTGGTGGAGTCAAGGGTTCCGCCGATACCCGTTTCCAGCACCACTATGTCGCACTTCTCGCGCTCATACCACAGCATGGCTATCGCCATTGTTATCTCAAACTGGGAATAAGCCGCGTCACCGATGCGCTCCTTTACGAAATCCGCGATATCGCAGAGGGACTCCTCATCTATCTCGTCGTCGTTGATGCGTATCCTGTCGGTGTAGCGCAGCACGAAGGGAGAGGTGAACTTTCCCGTCTTATATCCCGAGAATTGCAGGGCGTTGGCGATATATTCAAGGGTGGAGCCCTTACCGTTGGTGCCTGCGATATGAACGAATTTCAGTCTTTCCTGTGGGTCGCCCACACGTTTCATAAGCTCCCTCGCGCGGGATAGGTCTGTTATCCTGCCCCCCGACTTGCTGTAGGAGTTTATGAAGCTCATACATTCTTCGATGTTCATGGTTTCTCCTTATAGTTTACTTATTTCAGCCTGTTTTTGAATACGTCGCGCATTATCAGAACCTTATCAATTGCTTCTTCGATAAGCGCATCATAGTTGCTGTGATCGTCGAAATTCAAACCGTCTATGTGATATGAAATTATGCTTGCCTTTGCGTTGTCCAATCTGTACCAGATCATTTCGTTTCCGAATTCTGCTTCTATTTCCTCACGTTTAGCGTATAGATTATCATATAAAGCTTTATTTGAGTTGATATACAACATAACGGAAACAGCAGAGTCCTTATTCTCAAGCCAAATACTCAATTTCGCTTCACTTGTGCCTATTGCTATGTCGTAATTCTGATTTGTTGACGCTTTACGGACATTGAAAGGCTTGCCGCGATTTATTAAGTGTTCGTTAAAAAGATTCCAGAAGATAAGCCTCTCAGACTGGCTTTTTGTCATTGACTCAGGCGGCTTTATAACTTTTGATTCTTTGATGAAGTCATTTGGCTGTTCGACAACATCGAACATGGGAGCAGGGTCTGAATTGCCTATTCTGTAGGCGCGAAGCTCTATCAGGAAGAAGTTTATGTCCTTGGAGGTATTGTTGTTGAGCCATTCGATAGCGCTTCTGTGCTCATCTCGTGCCTCTTTTACTATCCACACGATGACCTTTGCGTCCAAGCCCGAAGCATAGGTGATTATCTTTCCGAGGTGGTCATGATTCGAGTTTTCAAGCTGATTTTCGATTATCACCCTGATACCCGTAGTTTCATCAACTGCAACAATGTCACATCTGTAGGAGCCTACATAAGCTTCCGTATTTATATCAACTAAAGTGAGACCGATTTTTTCGTTAAGGAGTTCGATGTTCTCCTCTTTAGCCAGCCATGCGGAGAAGTCATACTGCTCATGCGCCCATAGTTTTCTGATATCAACTTCTTGTAATCTGCTTATTTTCATTTTCTTCTCCTTTAATTCGGAACGCTTATCATCTTCGCCTTTTAATAATAGTATCATCCGCTTCAATACATCAGTTACCATGCCTGAATCGTATCTTTCTTTAAACTTACCGTTCATAAAATAATCTTCTCTAAAAATAAGAGTCATCAGACAACAGCACATATGATAATCAGCATTTGGAAGCCGTCTTATCTCTTTATCTACATTGGATTCTACATATTCAGTGTACTTGTACTCTATATCGCCCATTTCTTCAAAGAGCTTATAATAATGTTCCAACCTCGGGGGCTTTGAATCAATAAGAGCCTGAATCTTTTTTATTTTCTCGTCATTAGTCATTTGACAATCACCTTTTAAAAAACAGGGCGGCAATGCCGCCCTTGCCGTTATGTGTCAGCTCAATATACTCCTGCCTGCTTTTCAGCCTTTGCAACAGCCTCAACAAGGCTCATGCCGCTGAATTCCTGTGCAGCGAAGATGCGTCCGCACTTCTTGTCGTCCACGAATGCGCCCACGATAACTCCCGGGATAGCGCTTTCGGGAGAGTTGGGAGCGTTGGGACCGCCAAGGTCTGTTCTGCACCAGCCGGGGTCAGTGAGATTGATAGTTACGTCAGTGCCTTCGTAGTTCTTGCCAAGGTCGCGTGTTACCTTGTTGAGTGCAGCCTTTGCTGCGGAATAACCTGCCTGCTCGGGCTCAAGGTCGATGCCGCTGGTGGTATTGACTATGCGTCCGAATCCTCTTTCCTTCATACCGGGAAGGAAATGATAGCAGATCATCATGGGAGCGGTGGTGTTTATCCTGAAGCTGATGTCGTAATCAGATGCAGGTGTTGTGAGATATTCCGTTCTGTATGCTATCTGAAGACCTGCATTGTTGAGGATGATGTCCAGCTTTGTCCCTCTCTCGTCGATAGCTTTGCACATCGCCTCCACCTGTTCCATGTCGGAAAGCTCTGCGGTGACCACATAGGCGTCAACGCCCAGAGCCTTCACCTCGCCGAGCACCTTTGCACAGTGCTCCTCGGTGCGGCTGTGGAGCACCAGATTACAGCCCAGCTTAGCCATTTCTATGGCTGCAAGATAGCCGAGTCCGCGGCTTGCGCCTGTAATGAGTGCCCATCTGCCTTTTACATTTACCATGTTTTCTACCTCCCTTTTCGGGTTTTATATATATGACATCCCCGTGCTGCGTGCCACGGGGACGATCATCAGCATTCGTAGTCTATGCAGGCTCTGTCGGTCTTTACAGTTCCGATGAACTTGCCGAATTCGAGGTGTGCGGGGTGGACCTGATATGCGTTCAGATCGTCGATGGTGTCGAAGTCGCAGATAAGAGCGATGGTGTAGTTGCTCTCGGGAGCGTCCTTTGAGTTGATGACTACCTCGCCTTTTTTCAGCTCCTTGACATTAGCGATGACGTTATCGAAGCGCTTCTGAGCTTCAACAGCATTTTCGTACTCGCTTCTGCCCTCGGCTTCCTTTAATTTGAACATAACTATGTGCTTTATCATGATAATTCTTCCTTTCGTAATTAATATCCATCGTTATCATTATTACTGCCGAACCTCTTGTCTCCGAGACTGAGAGGAGAGAGCAGTAAGCCTGCATATAACACTGCGGCAAGGACAATGACCGCTGTCACTGTCTGTTCATAAGGAGAGTCACCTGACTCGTAGTGTATCGCTGTGAATTTGAACATGGAAACGTATATCGAGGAGAAAGCCAGAATAACTGACATTATGCAGAATATCCATATCCCTGCTCTGCCGACCCTGCCGCGCTTTGTAGGAGTATCGCTGCTTTCGGGAGCAAAGCACAGCCCGAATACGATGAACATATCCGCGTATAATCCCGATCTGTTGAGCGTTTGAGATGCCACAGATATTATGATAAGGATATACAGCAGTACGGTGTAAAGCAGCCTGTTTTTTGGGTGTATCACTCCGAGATAAATAAAAGCGCAGATAAAGCCGCCTGCTATGAAGCATATGGAGTGCAGCAGGGATACTGCCATCATTAGCGGTGCATAGCGGAATATGGCGAAGTCTGTGCTGATCAATGTTTTCAGAGCCTTGACGAACGTTATTGCGGTCACGGCTGCTGCGATAATGAACAGCGCTCCTGTTATTCTGTTCCATGGCGGTGTTCTGAATTTGCCGATAATAAACATCAGTGCTGCGGCAGCTGAAACTGCTTCCCTTATCATGCCGAGCCCGTTAAGATAATAGCGGTTTGTGATATATCCTGTCAGTGTCAAAGCAAAAGCAGCCAGCAGGAGTATGCCAACGGCTGCTTCGGAAAACCTGTTCTTTTTTGCGTTATTCATATTGTTGCTCTTATGATTCGTAAATTCTTGAGGTGAATGTTTTTAGTCCGTCATAGCTCTTGTATTCGCCGAAGCCCGTAAAATGCAGCCCGCACTTTTCTATCACATGAGCGGAGGCTGTGTTTTCAGCCGCACATTCGGCTCTCAGTTTTATATTGCCAAAGCTTCTGCGCACATGGTCGATCATAGCCATTGATGCTTCGGTAGCATAGCCCTTGCCCCAGCAGTCGAAGCGGAAGTTGTATCCGAACTCCCATGAGCCGTCCTCAAGGAGCCTTATGCCGCCCGAGCCTATGAGCTTATCGTCGCTCCTGCGGACAAAGCCGAACTCAAAGCGCGTATCGGATGTGACTATGCTGCGGAGCCATTCCCTTGTGGTCTCAACGCTTTCGTGAGTGGAATATATCATGTATCTTGCCACTCTCTCATCGCCCGTCCACTCAAAGGCAGCCTCGGCGTCATCAAGAGTCAGGGGACGTAGCAGGAGACGGTCAGTCGTTATCGTCGGACTCATCATCGCCTTCCTCGTCATCGTCTTCCTCGTACTCGTCATCATCGTTGTCATCGTCGTCTTCATCTTCATCGTCGGAGCTGAGCTTCTTTACCTGAGCGACGTCCTCAGCCTCTGTACACTTTCTCTCAAAGAGCATGAGGGGAGCGAGCAGAACAAGAAGAATATTCAGACAGGTCATAAATAATATGTAATGTTCGCTGCCGTTTGATGAAATATTGCTCTTGCCCGTTGTGATGTATGAGAAGCCGCTTACCATGCCATCGTAATAATGAGCGTAAAAATAGCCGATGGCAACAGGGAGTACGGGCTTTAATGCAAAGGCTGCACAGCCTGTGATGCCCTTTGTGTTCTTGTTCACGGTGTAGTCCTGCATGAGGCAGGGGAGCATAAAGAGCAGGAGTGCAAAATAATCAGCCTGAAGTCTCATGAGCGACATCGCCATATATAAGCCTGTTATGGCATAGGTATAGATAAGGAGATGTTTCCTTGACTTCCATACTATATTCCTGTTCATAGTCAGAAAAGCTATGACAGCAGCTGCCAGTACAAGAAGGAACATGAGTATATCGGTGAGCATTATCAGGTCATGATTTTTATAATATGAGCCTGACACGCTGAAAGCCGAATAAGGCTCAAAGAAGTACCCCAGCAGGATACTGCCGCCGATGCTGTTGAGCAGCAATCCCGGCGCCGTTATACAGTACAGGATCTTTATAGGCAGACAGTGATACAGTCTGAATATGAGCATTACGGCAAGCAGTATCCTGAACAATGTTGAAAGTACAGGGATCAGCAGATAGGGCGTTATCCTTAGCTTGAAATAACTCATATCCGGAAAATATATCAGCCAGAAACTGCGGAAGCTGAGTAATGAAAAGCAGATCAGAACTATGCCGACAATGATCTCCGCGATCCTTGTCCGCTTTTTTACTGTGATATTCATTTTAAATCCCCTTTATATCATGTTATTATGATCACGCCCGTAAAGGCGTGATCACTCCGTTATTATTTGCCGCCGATCTTCTCCACCTTCATAAGGTTTGTGGTACCCGATACACCCAGAGGAACTCCTGCGGTGATAGCTACAAGGTCTCCGTCCTCCACGAGTCTGTGGGACTCGGCAGCCTCAACAGCTGCGGCAAACAGGTCGTCGGTATTGGTCTTTTCGTCGATTATGAAAGGTATAACGCCCCAGCTCATGTTCATCTGGCGGCATACCACCTCGCTCATGGTACAGCTGATGATAGGACAGCTTGGACGGTACTTTGAGATAAGTCTCGCTGTCTGTCCGCCGAGAGATACGGTGATGATAGCCCTTGCGTTGAGGTCGTGGGCAGTTGTTACCGTAGCGTGGGCGATAGCCTCAGCCACAGTGCCGTTCTGGTCGGCGCGTCGTGAGGAGAAGCGAGCCTTGTAGTTTATGTTGTTCTCAGTGGTCTCTGCGATGAGAGCCATGGTCTTTACAGCCTCAACAGGGTAAGCGCCTGCGGCGGTCTCGCCCGACAGCATGATAGCGCTTGTGCCGTCATAGAGAGCGTTTGCAACGTCGGTTATCTCCGCACGGGTAGGACGTGGATTGGTTATCATGGACTCCAGCATCTGTGTAGCCGTGATGACCTGCTTTCCTGCGTTGTAGCCTTTCTTGATAAGTGACTTCTGGATAGCGGGTATCTGCTCGAAGGGTATCTCGACGCCCATGTCGCCGCGGGCTACCATGATACCGTCGGCAGCCTCGAGTATCTCGTCGATGTTCTCAACGCCGTCGGTGTTCTCTATCTTTGCGATTATTCTCACATCGAACCAGCCGAGACTCTGTGTGAACTTCCTCAGATAGTTTATATCCGCAGCTGTGCGGACGAAGCTGGCGGCGATGAAGTCGAAGCCCATCTTTGAGCCGAATTCAAGGTCGTCCATGTCTCTTTCACTGAGGTAGGGCATTGACAGCTTTACACCGGGCACGTTTATGCCCTTGTTGTTGGAGAGAGTACCGCCGTGAACTACGCGGCAGACTATCTCGGTAGTGGTGACCTTTTCCGCAAGAAGCTCGATAACGCCGTCATTAATGAGTATCCTTGTACCCATGCTGATGTCACGGGGCAGCTTCTTGAAGCTGATGCTTCCCACCTTGTCGTCGCAGAGCACGTCCTCGGTGGTGAGGGTGTAGGTGTCGCCGTCGTGTATCTCTACGGGCTTGTCGTCAACGAACTTGCCCAGACGTATCTCGGGTCCCTTTGTATCCAGCAGAGTAGCTACGGGGAGGTCAAGCTCCTTGCGGAGCTTCTCGATAACGCGGAAACGCTTTTCGTGGGTCTCATAGTCGCCGTGTGAGAAGTTGAATCGTGCAACGTTCATGCCTGCCAGCATGAGCTCGCGCATGATATTCTCGTCATCGGTTGCAGGACCGATAGTGCACACTATCTTGGTCTTTCTCATAATATCACTCCTTGTGTATCAGAGCTTTTTAAGCTTTGCGTAATTTGCCATTATCTTCTTTGTGCCCACCTTGTCGAAGGCTATCTCCAGCATGGAATCATTGGACATGGGAGTTACGGAAACTATAATGCCCTCGCCGAAAATGCTGTGGGATACCTTTTCGCCTGCGGTATATGTAACAGCCTCCTTGGGAGCTGAGCTTGCCTTCTTGCTTCTTGCAAGCTGCTGCTGGAGAGTTGCCGAGCGCACCTCGGTAACGGACTTGTCGTTCTCCTCAAGGTGCTTTTTCATAGCGGCGGCATTGTCGTGTTTTTCGATGAGCTCACTGCCTATCTCGCGCATGAAGCGTGAGGTGACATTGCGCTGTGTCTGACCGAATATCATACGCTGGCTGGCGTTGGTAAGGTAGAGGCGCTTCTTGGCACGGGTGATGGCGACGCAAGCAAGACGTCTCTCCTCCTCCATGTCGTCCTCGCTGTCGAAGGAGCGTGAGCTGGGGAAGATACCGTCGTCCATGCCCACTACGAATATATTCTCATACTCCAGACCCTTTGCGGAGTGTATGGTCATGAGAGTTACCTTGTCATCGCTTCCGTCGTCGCGGTCAGCCTCTGTGTAGAGGGCTACCTCCTCGAGGAAGCCGCCGAGAGTAGGCTCCTCAGCCTGTTCCATGTACTGAGCCATGGAGGTGCGGAGCTCCTGTACGTTCTCTATTTTTGTCTCGGCATTCTCCAGAGCCTTCAGGCTGTCAAGATAGCCTGTCTTATCAAGGAGTACGTCGAGGAATTCATCAAGGGGAAGCTCCTCTGACTTTTCTGTGAGGAACTCAAACATCTGGTAGGCGCTCCTGAGAGCTGTCACCTTCTTGGAAAGGGGAGCGTACTCCTCGCAGTTCTTCAGCACCTCAAATGGTGATATCTTCAGGTCACGGCTGATATCCTCGATAACTGTGAGGGTAGAGTCTCCGATACCGCGCTTGGGCTCGTTGATTATACGTCTGAATCGGAGCATATCGTTATGATTGTTGATAAAGCTGAGGTAGGAGGTAACGTCTTTTATCTCCTTGCGGTCGTAGAAACGCATACCGCCGTAAACTCTGTAAGGTATGCCGCATTTTACCAGCATACGCTCGATGGAGTTGGACTGTGCGTTCATGCGGTAGAGGACTGCGTTGTCGGAATAGCGCCCTGTCTCCTTGTAGGAAGCGAGGATGGTATCCGCCACGAATTTAGCCTCGTCTGTCTCGTCCACAGCCTTGTACCAGTACACCTTGTCGCCCTGCTCGCCGGAGGTCCAGAGGGTCTTGGGCTTTCTGCCGTTGTTGTTGCTGATAACGGAGTTTGCGGCGTTGAGTATGGTCTGTGTGGAGCGGTAATTCTGCTCGAGACGAATGACCTTTGCGCCCTCGAACTGCTCCTCGAAGCCGAGTATATTCTCGATATTCGCACCGCGGAACTTGTATATGCTCTGGTCGTCATCGCCGACTACGCACAGGTTCCTGTGTCCGCCCGAAAGGAGAGATACAAGTCTGAACTGTACATGGTTGGTGTCCTGATACTCGTCCACCATTATGTACTTGAATCGATTTCTGTATTTTTCCAGCACCTCGGGGAACTTCTCGAAAAGCTCCACTGTGAGGACAAGGATATCGTCAAAATCCACTGCGTTTGCAGCTCTCATGCGCTCCTGATAAAGAGCGTAGAGCTTGGAGATCATCTTCTTGCGGTAGTCCTGACCTGCATCGGCGCGGAGCTCCGCGGGAGTTATCATCTTGTCCTTGGCGAAGCTTATCTCGCTGAGCACTGCCTTGGGAGCAAGCTGCTTCTCGGAGACGTCCAGCTCACCCATGACATTCTTTATCATGCGCTGGCTGTCGTCGGAATCGTATATAGTGAAGTCCCTGCCGTAGCCGAGGGCTTCTATCTCGCTTCTGAGTATCCTTACGCAGGCTGAATGGAAGGTGGAGGCATGGATATTCAGAGCCTCCTCGCCAAGCATTGCGGAGAGTCTCTCCTTCAGCTCGCCTGCCGCCTTGTTTGTAAAGGTGATGGCGAGGATATTCCACGGACGGATCGGGTCAACGGCAACGATGTCCCTGAGGGTGTCGAAGTCGTCTGTCCTGCCCTCTGCGTACTCCTTCAGGAAGGCGGTATCATCGTCATTTCCCTGACGGGAGGTATCGAAGTAGGCATTGCCGAAGTTGATCATATTCGCGATACGGTTTACTATAACCGTGGTCTTGCCGCTTCCTGCGCCTGCAAGCACAAGAACGGGACCGTTAACAGTGAAAACGGCCTCCTGCTGCATATCGTTCATACGGCTGAAATAACGTTTCAGCGCTGCCTGTTTTGCTGAATTGTAAGAATTAATGTCCATAAAAAGATCTCCATATACTCTATTTGGTACTTAAAAAGTATGCCGCAGCACACTTCAGTAAAATTGTAAAAGTTTATATTTTGGGATAAATATATTATAGCACATTTATTATGTCTTGAAAAGACCTCGGCGGAATTTTTTTCATATAAAATGTATAACGGCAGAACGCTGTCCGAAAGAATTCTGTAATATTTTAAAGATATTGTAAATCAATGACACCCGAGCGTAAGAAAAATGCAGTCAAATCGTTTTGATATCGGAACTTTCCTGTTATTGTATACGGCAAAGGAAAGGTGTATAATATGATCACAGAGGAACGCAAAATGCTTTTACATTGTTTTTTCGCCGGGACTCCCGACGTTTACATAGAGGTAGTTCAAAAGAAAGAAAACAAATAAGAAAGAAAAATGTATTTATATGCGAAAAGCGCGCTCCTGCGGTCGGTCATTTTAACGTGGGAGCTGCTGCTTTTTTTGCGGCATATGCAGTCAAATAAAGTTAAAAAATAAAAATATATTTTACCTATTGACAATCGCTTCGGACAGTGATATAATCCCGACTTTAACACTTCAAGAAAACAATCAAGGCGTAACTAACGCAAATGCGTTGATTACGCCTCTTTTTTCGTTTTTCAAAAATGTTGTATGAGCAATTATTTGGAAATTAATTTTATTT
>Ga0255342_1001034_pt1 | contig 42262 bp, 35 predicted proteins | sample wastewater_treat_3_FD_192416 | JGI IMG/M metagenome (GOLD analysis project Ga0255342, IMG submission 192416) | Wastewater microbial communities from Lulu Island WWTP, Vancouver, Canada - plant14 | ecosystem: Engineered > WWTP > Wastewater > Unclassified | place: Canada: Vancouver, British...
TACGTGTTACGCACCCGTACGCCGGTCGCCACCAGTGTATTGCTACACCGTGCTGCCCCTCGACTTGCATGTGTTAAGCCTATCGCTAGCGTTCATCCTGAGCCAGGATCAAACTCTTCATTGTAAAAAATTATTTCTCCCGGCGCAGATTCCGTAGTTCAAAATAAATTGACAGGTTGGACGTAAAAAAACGCCCGCCCTAACATACTACATTCATTGTTGTTCCAATTATTATCAAAGAACGAAAAACCTAAAACAGTCCAAAATTGAACAGGTCAAAAAAAATAGACCGAAAAGGAGTGCAAAGATAATGCTTTTAAAAGTAACTACCAAATTTAAAAACAAATTTTTTTAAAAAATATGCGCAGAATTTTAAGAAGCACCCTTCCAAAAGCGGATGCAAAAGTAATACTTAAAAATAAAACACACAAATAAATTAAGCAACTTTTAAAAAGAAAAATTAGGTTGTTTGATTTTCAGCTTTTTAAGCCTAAAACTTTTTTTACTAAAAGACTTTTTGAGGTAAAAAACGATGAATTTTTATCGAAAATTTGATAAAAAAAAAGCAAAAACTGCTTGCCGAATCTCCGAAATTGGCAATTCGGTTCCCAGTTCTTGTTGCATAGAGGTTACACCCTTATCCGTAAATCCGCACGGATTGATATTTTTGAAATGGTTTAAGTCCGTATTTACATTCAAAGCAAAGCCGTGCATCGTAACAAAATGGCTGCAACGGATTCCTATAGCGCATATTTTTCGACTTTTCGCGGGATTTTCGCCGTCAATCCAAACGCCGGTAGCTCCAGCCAAGCGCGTCGCCGTTATGCCATATTCAGCCAAAACTTCAATTATGGATTTTTCTACATTATATATATAGGACTTTAAACCAAAATGAAGCGTTTCCAAATCGAAAATCGGATAGCCGACTATTTGCCCCGGCCCATGATAAGTAATATCGCCTCCTCTATTGGTTCGAATCAGCGGAATTTGATGCGGATTGAACAACATATTTTCGGAATGACCGTTTTTACCCAACGTATAGACTGAAGGATGCTCGCAAAGTATTAACTCATTTTCGACGGGAATACCAAGCTGTTTATTGGCAATGGCAGCATTGAAGAGTTTTTCCTGCCGTTTCAGTGCCTCTTCGTAATCAATAATACCCCAATCGGATAAAAGCATAGTTGTAAAACTAAAAAATGAACTATTAGAAATGAGAAATCAACTAGCAAATTTAATCGTCGAAATCCCAATCGTCCTCATCATCAAGAAAATAGGGTGTTTCGTCCACAAAACTATCCAAATCGCGCCGTTCTTTTTTAGTCGGACGACCTGTTCCGCGCTCCCGATAGGCAGTTTTGTCCAATTTTATCATTTCGAGCAGTTGCAATTGGTCGGGCGTGGTAATATTCTGCATAAAATCGGGAACTAATTTAGCATTCATCCGATTTTGCGCCAACGCCAACACTTTAAACGAAAAAAGTACCGGCGCACGCTTAATCTGCACAACATCGCCTACCGACACCATTCTCGAAGGTTTAACAGCTTGTCCCTGTATGAGTACTTTACCTTTTTTACACGCTTCGGCAGCAAGGCTACGCGTTTTGAAAAGGCGCACTGCCCACAACCATTTATCAATTCGAACATCCATATTATCAGATAGTTCGCATTATTTTTGCAGAAGAATCCGCTTGGTTTCGGACAAAGCATTGCCGCTAATTTTTACCATATAAACACCCTCGGCTAAGCCCGACAAATCCATCGTTAATGTTTCTTTTGCAAAGATTTTACCTACATTTTTCCGATAAACCATTTGTCCGTTCAAATTGTAAACTGTCATTACCATATTTTCGTCGGATTGCGTACACAAAACCTCGCAATGACCGTCGGTAACAGTTGGATACAACAACAATTTTTCGGGATAAGTATATGTGTATTCTATGGGTGTTTGACGAATAACTTCCAATAAACCGTTGAAGGCATCAATTTTACCCGCACCCCACAAATTGTTAGGTACCGTGCCCGTATAGCTATCTTTGATAGAGGTGGTCGCCAACACATCGCGTACGCGCTCGGGAGTCAAGTTTTTGTCAGCTTGCAACCAAGTGGCTAAAACTCCCGTTACAAAAGGCGACGACATGGAAGTTCCTTGCATATAAGCCCAATAATATTTAACTCCGTTAATGGAGGTATTAGTAGCTTCATCCATTCCTTGTACTACTGCCGGCAGATTTGGAACCGATGATGCCAACACCTTTCCGGGAGCAGTTGTTTCAGGCTTGATACGTCCGTCCGCCGTTGGGCCACGACTTGAAAACGAGGCAAGCTGTCCTTTCGATTGACCATAACGGGTATTTGTCACCCACGCTCCTACACTGATAATGCGTTTGCCCGTCCCGCCAATTTCGCCAACAGAACAAGAAGAGTTCCCTGCCATCCAACCTGCTACATTATTGCTGGCAAGATACGAATATTGATCGTCAGCCCAAATATGTACGGAACCTTCGTTGCCACCAACGACAATACCAAAATAGTTGCCACTTGTAAGGCTGTTTAACTGAATGGTTACCACAACATTACCTTTCCGATTATTAGCGTTTCTTTCGCGCGACACCCAAATCCTTCCTTCTGCGCCGGAAGTGATATCAAAAAAGGACGTACGCTTGACTGTAGCACGCAAATCGCCCGTTGACCAAATTTCCTCACCTGTAGATTTTTTAAAAACCACACACCGCACGGTAAACGTCTTGTCCGCTTCTCCCCAAATATCAATCATACCATAACGCACGGAAGGCTCATAAAACGATACAAATGTTTTAAGACTATCGCCTTCTGCCAAAGTTTTTTCTACATGCACTTTGTCCGCACCTTCGTTACCGGCAGAACCAACTAACAGTTTTCCCTCACCCTGCATCTGGTCGCACACTACATCAAACGTAGAAGTGCCGTCGTGTGGTCCCAAGTGCATACCTAAACTCATGTTTACCACGCAAGGCTTATTTACTGATGTCGCATAATCATAAATATATTTGATACCATTAGAAATGCTAACGTTAGAAGACGATGAATCGTCCATTTTGTAGCTTACCAAAGCCACATCGGCTTCGGGAGCCACACCGCGATAAACATTTCCGGTAAATGCGCCCGTAGCAATTCCGGCAACATGAGTGCCATGCCCTATATCATCTGTAGAGTCATCGTACTTTGCCGCCAAAATCTCCTCTTGTGTCTTGTACTCACGTCCACCCGAAAAGCCGACAGGCGGAGTGCCGCCCGTAGCATTTTGGTTCCATACACGTTTAATACGTAAATCGGAACGCGTTTCCGCATCAAAAAACGTAATATGGTCGTATTGAAAACCATAATCAATAATGCCTATCACCACATCTTTACCTCTAAAAGGCATGGAAAGCGGTGCTTCTCCGGAATAAACTTTATCGACATTTGAACCCAAACGTGCATTCGACATTTTTGTATAAACGGGAGTTCCCATCTCTATGCGTTCCACATCGTTCAACGCCGCCACTTTTTCCAAACAAGATACCGGCAATTTAACAGAAATAATGCGACCAAAATCAGCGTCCACAATCACACCTTCTGCCTCCAAATTCTCTATAATAGCTTCGGGAGACAAATAAATGTATGCCGAAATATAGTCGGCTTGATTAATTGTTTTGATACCATAAATTTTATTTAACGACTTTCCTTTTTGCATTTTATAGCTGGAAATGAAGTTGTTGGTATAAGGCGACATTTTGGGAGACTGCGAAAAGAGAGTTAGCGCAAACAGTAAAGTCGCAATACAAAGAAAACTTTTTTTCATAAAAAATTATTTTAAAACATTTATTATCAATTATTTATATAAATTACTTACAAAATCGTTTTTTAGCGACGAATAATGATGCGTGTAGGCAACTCAATCCCTGTAATGCCTTCAGCCTTCAACAACTCCGGCAAACGCACCACCGGACAGGTAAACGACACAATCTCATCGGACAATTCCGTGATTTGGCAACCAAACAGACCAACGGCAGTCGCATCGAACGCCGATGTTTTCCGCAAATAACCGCTTACCGTAACAATTTTATCCTCTTGACGTTGCAAATTGTACTGTTTTACAATTTTATCAGACGGCTGATAGCGCGATAACGATTTTAAACCCGCCGTTTCTTGTCCCAACTCGTACCACAACGATTCAAACATCACCGAATAGGTAATTGTTTCGGGCAATTTCTCCGAAAACTTATTGGGAATGGCTTTAGTGGCAGCACAACCCGATAGAACCGCAATGCCTAAAATGCAGACGGTCAATTTATACAATAGTTTCATTTTATGAGTTTTATGTGAATATATTCTTTTGTTTCACGAGTTATTTTATAACGGTCGTCGATGCGTTGCCCCACCACCCAAACAATGTGTCCTTGCGAAGTCAGCACCCACGTCTGGTCTTTTTCTATCAACGATAATTTGTTGTCTATCAAGAAGTCGCTCACTTTTTTTTGCTGTTTCATACCGAACGGCACAAAGCGATCGCCGTTTTGCCAACGCCGCAGCACCAATGGAAAAGTCAATCGTTCCACATCGAGAAACGCATCCGACTTACTTTTGTTCACCGTTACGCCCGATTTACAAATTGCTTTATTCAGCTGCAAATGAAGGGGTTCTAAGATTTCCTGCACATCGGCATCTATCGTAAATCTTTCCGAAAAAGTGTCCTCTATCGGTTCTATCAACAGTATTTCCCTGTCTTTTACCAAACGGTGTGTGTTTGAGAAAAATTGTCGTCCCGACTCACCCTGCAATGCCTCAAACACATTTTCCGACACATCGGAATTGAAACCGAAACGAGAAAGAATTTCATATAATAATGTTTGCGGTGCAGTTTTCTTCAACAATTTGCCAATAGGTATTTGATAAACACCATTGTTTTCACTGACAATTTCCTGTTGAGTTTGTTGGCAATATTCGTTGTAAATATCCTCTATATCACGCAAATACGACATTGTATTTAACATCGTTTTTGTAAAAGACGGATTGATGGTTTCCAATTGTGGCACTATTTTATGCCGAATGAAATTGCGCAAATAAACGGTGTCCGAATTTGTTGAATCGTAAACAAAACAGAGTTTATTTTTACAAGCATAATCCTCTATTTCAGAACGTTTGCACAACAATAACGGTCGCACTACACGGTTTTGTTTGGCTTTCATACCCGCCAATCCATGTATGCCCGACCCGCGCGTCAGATTGATAAAAAAGGTCTCTACTGCATCATCGGCATGATGTGCAACCACCACATAATCAAGATTTTGTTCATCTAAAAGAGTGTTAAACCAATTGTAACGCAGTTCGCGAGCCGCCATTTCCACCGACAAGTGTCGCTCTGAAGCGTAATCTTGAGTGGCAAAATCGGTACTAAAAAACGGAAGATTATAGGTGCGTGCCAATTGTTGCACAAATTTAAAATCGCGATTGGACTCTTCGCCGCGCAAATGAAAATTGCAATGAGCAACGGTACAATCGTAGCCCAACTGCACCAATAGATGCAGCAGAACCACAGAATCGACGCCTCCACTTACGGCAACCAAAAGTCGGTCAGATTTCGTAAACAGCCGTTTGTCCTTTATGTATGCGGCTATCTTTTGATGCATATTTTTACGCTTCACCACCACCGAACATCGGTGTCGGCGGCATCATTGTATTGTTATCAATCTTGATTTTTCCGTACTGTTGTTCGTATTTCGTAATATTGTCCTGCATGGCAAACAACAGCCGTTTAGCGTGTTCGGGCGTGAGAATAATACGCGACTTCACATTTGCTTTGGGCGTGCCGGGCATAATGCGCACGAAATCGACTACAAATTCAGATGATGAATGAGAAATGATAGCCAAATTGGAATAGATGCCTTCCGCTACTTCAGCCGAAAGTTCAATGTTGAGTTGGTTTTCTTGTTTTTCCATATTTGTTTGATATTAAATGATTAAATCGGTAAAAAATTGTATTTTTGCAAAAGTAAAAAAAATGTTTTTACAACAAAAAAAAATAGTATGGCAAAGATAGCAAAAAATTTAATGGAGTTGGTGGGAAAAACACCATTATTGCAATTAATTAATTTTCAGAAAAATAACGCACTAAAAGCCAACATTTTCGGCAAATTGGAATACTTCAATCCCGCCGGCAGCATCAAAGATAGGGTTAGCGTAGCCATGATAGAAGTGGCAGAACGCAATGGAACACTAAAACAAGGAGACACTATCATAGAGCCGACCAGCGGCAACACAGGCATCGGCTTAGCCATGGTGGCAAGCATCAAAGGTTACCGACTTATTTTGACCATGCCCGACAATATGAGCACAGAACGACAACAACTACTGAAAGCTTTAGGTGCGGAAATTGTACTGACGGAAGGTAAAAAAGGCATTGCCGGTTCGGTAGAAAAAGCCAATGAACTGCACCAAAAAATAGCAGGCAGTTTTATACCGCAACAATTCGCCAATCCCAACAATCCCGACATTCACTACCGCACTACTGCCGAAGAAATTTGGCACGATACCGACGGCAAAATTGATGTTTTCGTGTGCGGCGTGGGTAGTGCAGGCACTATTACCGGTTGCGGTCGCCGACTGAAAGAACTAAACCCCGCCATAGAAATAATTGCTGTGGAACCTGCCGCATCGCCCGTACTGTCGGGAGGAAAAGCCGCGCCGCACATTATTCAAGGTATCGGAGCAGGATTTGTACCCGAAAATTACGAAGCCAAAGTAGTGGATAAAATTATTCCTATCGATAATATGGACTCCATTCGTATATGCCGCACCGTAGCCAAAACGGAAGGTTTATTGCTAGGCTTTTCGGGAGGTGCTGCACTGTGTGCTGCCACACAATTAGCCAAACAAGATGCTTACAGCGGAAAAAACATTGTCGTTATTTTCCCCGATTCGGGAGAACGCTACTTATCTACTGTACTTTTTGACGACGAAAAACTTCCTTTATAATTTTTGGCAACAAATAATACGATTTTCAAAAGATTTTACGTACCTTTGCAAACTCAAAAAAGGAAAGATGCCAGAGTGGTCGATTGGGCCGCACTCGAAATGCGGTGAACGGGTAACTGTTCCGGGGGTTCGAATCCCTCTCTTTCCGCAAACAGTTAAAAACACCGAAAATCAATCTTTTAAAAATTTAAAAGATTGATTTTTTTAATATAAAATTTTTGCAAGCATAAAAATATACATAATTGATTATAAACATAATACAACAACTATTTGTTTCTTTATTGTTCACTGTTTAATTTAAAAAAGACAAATTGTAAAACCTTTATTAGAATTGAATAATTAAAATTTTTAAAAAAAATGCTGTTTTAAAAATAATTTATTATATTTGCGATTATAAAATTTTAAATTAAAACGACTGTTTTTTCGATAAACTAGAACAGATTGATTTGTAACTGAATTTATAAAATTACTAATCTAATAAAATAATCAGCTATGAAAAAGTTTTTTACATTGCTTATGCATACAAAGAAAATGACAAGTAAAACGCTAATTTCCATTACTTTGATGTTTTGTGCATTATTATGCAGCAATAACTTGCACGCATTAAGCGCACAACGAGCCACTATCTCATCTGTTAGCAGTTCTCCTGATGCATCAACATCGTGGATTTATGGAGAAAATGCAGATTACCTAAAAGCAGGTAATAATTTTACTTCGAATCCACCAATAAATGTTGATCAACCTACCCCCGGTTATACCATATATATATATTACAAGCAGTGGATGTAATAACATTTACCATTAACCTCAATGCAAAATACCGCATTACATCTGCCAATCTCTGTGGAGTTATCCATAAAGGTACGGATAGTTGGAAAGGAATCAACACTATCTCCATGAAATACAAGCTCAACAGCGGAGACGCTTGGACTGCAACTTCCACTCCTGCAGTTAGCGATAATGAAGGAGGAAGCGAAAGTACCGGATGGCGCGGGGTAGTAACTATCAATCCCAACGACTTTACTGCACAGTATTTACAAATAACAGTCAAAGCATTCGGCAACTGTGTGGGTTTGTCAGGAATACAGGTGTATGGATATCCGTTTCAAACACTGACTATCAAAAAAAATAACGGAGAAGCCGACCAAACTATCAGCAATTATCAGACCGGCACCACTTCCATTTCAGATCCTACCAGAACAGGCTACCGTTTTGGCGGTTGGTTGCAACAAAAAACAGCTTACAGCGCCACTTGGGCACAAGTGTTCTATCACAAAAATAATAACGGAGCAAATATGTTCACGACAGCGGAAGCAAACACTTTAGACGCTATTTCCATCAACGATGTGGACAAATTCTCACTATTCAATGTGTTGGACAACCTAAGATACGACGACACTAAATACGAATTTTTACTGGAATATGCCAGCTTTTCTGGCTACAACCGCTGGGAACAGACTTCCAATCCTGCAACCACTAATAATATGGTAACAGGCTATAAGCCTATACAAATCAGTTGGACAGCAAATTACTGGCGCGGTTTAGCTGTTTCGCATCTAAGAGGTCAATTTACATTTATTGACGGTTCGCAGGAAGGAACCGAAAAATGGTTCTATGCCTTAGGTGGCTGTTATGTGTGGAGTGGCGGAATTCCGGCATGTCACGAAACAGAATCTGAAAAAGACCATGTAAGACTGTGGGTGCGTACAAATGACGACTTATCAAATATTGGCAATCGTCTAACTGCACCTTTAGCTTCGGACGCACTAACTGCGGATAATAAATATGTTTTCCGCCCCGAAAATGCTACAATCAAAGCCATTTGGATTCCCAACCGTTATACAGTAACCTACAACGGAAACGGCGCAACAGGTGGCAGCACAGCCAATTCATCGCATACCTACGATGTTTTTCATACACTGACCACAAACGGATTTACCAAAACAGGCTATACTTTCAGCGGTTGGGCTACATCAGCCTCAGGTGCAGTTGTTTACACCAACGGACAAAGTGTTGCCAACTTAACTGCAGTAAACAACGCAACCATTCCACTCTACGCTCAATGGGGAAAATTCTACCGTTTGTATAGCGACCAAGATGGAGGCGATAATGACTTCATTTCCAACGTATTATTCTACGACGGTCACTTCTCGCTCTATCATCCTGCAGGCAATACGCTGAAATTACAACGGAAAGATATTAACGACAATTGGCGAGACGTAGTTACCCTTTCATGCGACTACAGTAACACAGTTATCAAGACACAATTTGACGGCAACGCTAAAACTGTAGGTGCCGTTAGTGAATATACAGGCGATTTCTTTGTACGTACAGAAGCTGCCAGTGGTGGTATGGACGAACACCTAAATCCCTATATGGACAATAAAATGACTCTTCTGACCGGAACAACAAAATACTATTGGGCAAAACAGGTCAATCCGGATCCGGAAATCGAGATGAGAACGATTATAGGAAACCTCTACAATTCAAATATTTCCGCCTCTGTGTGTGACGATAAAGTACTGAACGACACTTCGGCTATTCGAATAAACTACGACCGTTCTACCAACGAAGTGAAAATTTATCAAGCCAAAGATGAAATTGTATCTTTAGGCACAACTAATGCCACCATAGATTCACTTATGCAATGCACCTTTATGATTCCCGCATTGGCAGAAGGAGGTGGAACTATCACTTCTACAGCCAACGTAGAAGGAATAAATGCTCTTGCAACCGCATTCAACAACACCACCTTGACAGGAAAACGCACACGCATTGTTTACGATTTCGCTACCGATAGCGTATTCTATTCATACCTGCCCGAAGATGAAATGGAAAACATCGATATTGCTAACAGCGACCTCGTGATAGTTGCTACTGATGAAGAGACGCAAACACTATTTAATCCGTTCTACATTATTAATGGACGTGTTATCTACGAACGTACTTTCTCGAACAATAAAATCTGGTATTGGATTTCACTCCCCTACGATGTAAAAATTTCCGATGTGCAAGGAATACCGCACTACGGAACAGCGTGGATTATGAAAAAATACAACACCCAAGCACGTGCTAACCTATCGTGGGGCAACGACACTACCTACTGGGAAATTTTGCCCGTTACGGCTACGCTAAACGCCCACGAAGGCTACTTGCTCGGCTTTGAAAACAATTATCCGATGCCCGCACTATTGAAATTCCCGTCGGATTACTACAACACGACAACCACGCTCAATACAACTACCGATGTAACATTACCTAATTATACGGGCACACACGAAGATAAAAACTTTGATGCCAACTGGCATTTGGTAGGAACTCCGCTTTACAGCGCTTCTACGGTAACCGGTCCTGTATACATTGTAACCATCAATGCCAACAACACCGGCTATATCTACGACAGAAGTGCCGATACTACAAATTTGGATCCGTTCAAGGCGTTCTTGGTACAATACGCCGGCGAAGAAAATTTCACCAAACAGGCACAATCCGCCCCCTCGCCTGCACCACTGTTGCCAACAAAAGCCACAGCCGAAGACGTGGATGCATATTATGAATTGGTAATGACCAGCCCCACTTACACTGAAAAAACGGGCATTATCATGGCAAGCGACGGTAGCATTAACTTGTATGAGTTGAACAAAGACCTGTTGTTATTAGATGCTTGGGGAAAGAACTACCCGCAACTCTTTACCTTTGGAGCAAAAGGGAAAAAAATGGCATTCAACCATATAGCAAAAGCAACACAAACAGTAGTGCAAGTGGGTCTTTATGTAGGCGAAGCTGAAACGTACACCTTCTCGTTGAAGAATAAAGAGGTACCCGCTATCAACGTTATACTAAGCGATAAATTGCTCGGTACAGATACGGAGTTGCTTCACAACGACTATACATTCAACGCAACTACCGGCTACGCCAACAGCCGCTTCGAACTGATTATCAACCGTAAAGCAGACGGTACAACAGGCGTTTTAAACACTACGGATAATGCTGTACAGTTTACACAAAATAATGGCAAACTGATAATTTCAGGGGTTGAACCCGGCACCGAAATACGTCTGTTCGATATGGCAGGACGCTGCTTACATCAAAGCAAGGCACAAGAAACCACTACTTTACAATCCTTGCCCAGCGGCATATACACCGCTGTTGTAGGCACGGAAGCGCACAAAATAGTGGTGAAGTAAACTGAAATAGTTATTAAACGATAGTGATAGGGTGGCTACAAAAGTCATCCTATCATTTTTTTATCCCTAATCTAAAATACAAAATTGTTCAATGGCTGTTTAAATCTTTTTGCTACCTTTGTACATTATGAAATTTGTGGTAAATCATCCTAAAATTGGTACTATCGAAGTACGGTCACGCAAAGAAAATCGACAGATTTCTTATAAGGTTTATGCCGACAAAGTGAGTATCACTTCTCCCGTTTTGGCAATACCAACCTTATTTCCTTTGCCACAAGATAAAGAAAATTGGATAATTGAAACACAAACGCGACTACAGTCAAAAATGCGCGACTACCGCTTAACGGCAGCAGGTTTACACACTTCGCACATTGATATTGACATTCAAGCATCGAATTACATAAAAACCACTTTCGCCACAGAAACATCACCGCAAAAAATGGTTATTTTTCACCAGCCGCATATTGTCCTTTCGGAAACTAAAAATCAGAAAATTCTGTGGAACATTATTACACCATTTCTCAAAAAGGAAGCAGCCATACTACTGCCCCAACGATTGGACGAATTGGCTAAAATACACCACTTTACATATCAAAAAGTCAGCATCAACAGCGCAAAAAGTCGTTGGGGAAGTTGCTCGGCAACAGGCAAAATAAACCTTTCGTGCTACTTGCTTTTGTTGCCCGACCGACTTATTGATTTCGTATTAATTCACGAACTGTGCCACACTCGCGAAATGAACCACGGAAAAGAATTTAAACGCTTGATGCGCTCTATTTTTCCCGACTACGATTGTCTGAACAAAGAGCTAAAAAACACAACTATAAAACCCATCTAACAACGTCATTATGAATTGGAACCAACTCCTCTCCTCCAAACGTTTCGGCATGGAAACATACAGCGGTGGCAAACACGACGACCGCAGCGAATTTCAACGCGACTACGACCGCCTCATTTTTTCAGCACCATTCAGACGGTTGCAAAACAAAACGCAAGTATTTCCGTTGCCCGGCAGTGTTTTTGTACACAACAGACTGACTCACAGTTTGGAAGTAGCGTGCGTTGGACGTTCTATCGGCAATGCCATTGTGCCCAAACTCAACGAAAAATACCACAACAGCATCCAATTTATTAATGACATCGGTGCTGTTACATCGGCAGCTTGCTTGGCACACGACTTGGGCAATCCGCCTTTCGGACATTCCGGCGAACAAGCCATTGCCACCTACTTTTCGGAAGGTAATGGTAACGTTTTCAACGAGATGATGACTACTGAAGAATGGGCGGATTTAACTCATTTTGAAGGTAATGCCAACACGTTTCGCCTACTGACGCACCAATTTGAAGGACGCCGTAAAGGCGGTTTTGCTCTTACCTACTCCACGTTAGCAGCCATTGTCAAATATCCTTACGAATCGCAGTTTGCAGAAAAAGACAAAATAAAATTCGGATTTTTTCAATCGGAAAAAGAGTCGTACAAACGCATCGCCGACGATTTGGGCATTGTCAAAGACCCCGAAAACAGTAATCGCTACGCCCGCCATCCGTTGGTCTATTTAGTGGAAGCTGCCGACGATATCTGTTATTTGGTGATGGACATTGAAGACGCACACAAACTGAAAATTATCACTACCGAAGAGACGAAAGAGATTTTGATGCAATTTATGACAAAGCAAAAACGACAACACGCAGCAAAAATATTCGCTAACGTCCACGATGCCAACGAACAAATCGGTTATTTGCGCTCTGTTGTTATTGGTCTTTTGGTTGACGCTTGCACTCAAACCTTCATCGAAAATGAAGAAAACATACTCAACGGCACATTCCGACAATCGCTTATCAAACAGATTGACACGCCTCTGAAAGAAGCCTACCAAAAAGCTTCAAATCTCTCAAAGGAACGTATTTACAGTGCTTCCGAAGTGTTGGATATTGAATTGTCAGGCTACAAAATTATTACTATGTTAATGGACAGTTTGATGGAAGCTGTGTTCCACCCCGAAAAATCTTATTCAAAACGTCTGCTGATGCGCATTCCGTCACAATACGCCACCAGTGCGCCCACCCCTTACGGAAAAGCACAGGCGATTTTAGATTATGTATCGGGAATGACCGATATTTACGCCCTCGATTTGTATCAAAAAATAATGGGAATGAGTTTGCCTACCCTTTAACGAAGTAAACACACGCAATTTAAAACAGCAAAGTACCAAAAAAGTTCGGTTGATGAAAATTGGGATTTTCGCTTTCAATCGGATTCCAACTCACATAGTGCTTCAGCGAAGTGGCATCAGCGCATTTGTAAAAATTAGCCATCAATTTATCAGGCAAATGGTCGGCATTAATTCCGATGAGTGAAAAAGGAATAGAAACTGTTAAATCCCACTGAAACAAGCCTTCAATTTCTTCGAAAGGTTTGGTACCAATTGACGGATAACGCTCTATTTGCGCCATTTCGGAAGGTGAAAGCAACTCTTTGTCCGTTCGTTTTACACGTTTGGCGGCATAACACGTACCGATGCAATTAAATTCAAAATTAAAATATTGGGGAGAATTGGGCAGTTTACAGAAAAACTCCACGCAACTGTCTTGACTAACAGGTTGTTGGTCTGCGTCATGCACAGCACGCAACAAATTGCCTTTTACAGCAAATTTTATGTACAACCGTTCGGACGTACGCGCCAAATAAAAGAAAGTAATCGGTTTGTAGGGAAATTTTTCCTTCCAATTAACGGAATCAATGCTGCCGCAAACGCCTTTTTCATCGAGCAAATCGGCAATTTGTTCCAACTTTAGTTCTGCAAATTCAGGACACAAAGGAATTTTCAGTTGTTTCATAATCTTCTTTACCTATTCACTTATTAGATTAAAAAAAAGTGTGTCAGTTTAAAAAGAACAGAAACATTTTATTTCAATGTCTCTTTGAGGCGTTTCGGCAATCGCTCAAACACCAAATTGTACGAATTAAGCACCAATTCCAATAGCAATTTATCGGACACGTCAGTATCAAAAAACACGGTGTTCCAATGTTTTTTATTCATATGCCAGCCCGGAATAATGCCTTCATAGGCTTCGCGCAACATTATTGCCTGCTCTGGTTCACACTTTAAATTAACACGAGTAGCATTTCCCAAATCCACCAAAGCAAATATTTTTCCGCCCACGCAAAAGACCAAAGTTTCGTCATCGAACGGAAACTTTTCTTCCGAAAAAGGTAAGCTCAAGCAATAATCGCGCAAATTCTCGATATTCATAACCTACAGCACAGTTATTTCAAATTGTCCGAACGTTATCACATCACCGGATGTTAATTTGGCACGTTTGCGCAATTCTACCGCACCGTTACGCAACACAAGACCCTTTGCCACAACAGTTTGCGCCTCACTTCCCGATTCCACTACATTCATCACTTTCAGCAATTGAATGAGCGGAATAAACGTTTCGCCCGTTCGTAATTTAAAATTCAGTTGTTCCATGATTTTTTAATACTCGAAAACACCTTTTCCTTGCCGAACAACACGCATTTCTCCGTCCGTACAATCAATTACCGTTGAAGGCTCTGTTCCACCCTCACCGCCATCAATTACCACATCAGCTAAAAATCCATATTGCTTTTCCAACACATCGGGAAAAATTTCGTAATCGCCTTCTTCATTTTTAGGAACGGAAGCCGACATCAGCGGACGCCCAAGTTCTTCGAGAATCATTTTTACGATGGCATTGTCAGGAATACGAACGCCAACTTCTTTGCGCGCTTTGAAAAGTTTCGGCAAACAATTCATGCCATTCAGAATAAACGTAAAAGGTCCCGGCAAAGCCGATTTCAGCACCTTAAACGTAGCATTGTCTATTTTTGCGTATTCGCTCACCTGACTCAAATTGGCACACACAAACGACAAACGAGCTTTGCGCGGATCCAATCCTTTGAAACGACAAATTCTTTCCACTGCCGAAGAGCAAAAAATATCGCATCCGAAAGCATAAACGGTGTCTGTCGGATAGATGATAACGCCGCCGTCCTTCAGTATTTGGACAACTTTTTCCACCTCTTTTCGGCTCGGATTGTCAGGATAAATTTTCAGTAACATCGGATTAATAAAGTTTATAGGTCGTTTTGGTAACTCGAAACTGCGTACGGCGATTGATTTGGTTTACTATTTCCCGTTGCTCTTCGGACAAGTTTTTCAAAAACGGTTCATTCAGCACATCGCCGACTTTCAAAAATTTGTACCGCTCTGCTAAAGCTTTATCTACTTCCACAGGCATCGATTCGCCAAATCCCTTTACAGTAAGACGGTCAGGGTCAATACCTTCCTGAATTAAATAATCCACTACCGATTTAGCGCGTTTTTCCGACAAATCCATGTTGAATTCATCGGTACCCAGCACGTCGGTGTGCGCTGCTATTTCAATAGCTATATTCGGATTATCCGTGAGCATTTTTACTAATCCTTTCAGAGCTTTTTCTGAATCCAACGTCAATGTCCATTGCCCGAATTCGTAGAAAATATCATCAATTTGAATCGGTTTATTAATGGAAGCAAGTTTAAAGTTGGCTTTAAAAAGTTTGCTTTGATTCAAATTTTGAGTCGTTAGTTTATTCACTTGATTCAGGTAGCCGCGATTGGAAGCCAACATCACATATTCGGTGTTCGGATTAAGTTTAATTCGGAAAGTGCCGTCTTTTTTCGTTTTCATTTTCACATTCTGTCCATCGGTTCCAACCACTTTTATGGTAGCATCGGACAGCGCTTCACCTTTTTCATCGGTTACTTTGCCTTCAACGGCATAAGTCAGTTCCGGCAAATCAAAACTCCAAATGCGGTCGTAACCACGACTTTGATTGCGATTTGACGAAAAAAATCCACGTTCAGCCTGCCCCTCGAAAGTTATTCCAAAATCATCGTACAATGTATTAATAGGCGATTTCATATTTTCCACTTTCCAATTACCCAATGAATCGGCTGTCGCTTTGTAGATGTCAAGCCCTCCAAAACCAACATGACCATTGGACGAAAAATAAAGAGTGCCGTCGTATCGAACATACGGAAACATCTCATTGCCTTCCGTATTTATTTGATTACCAAGATTTTCAGGAACTCCCCAACCTTCATCAGTCTTTTCGGCGCGCCAAATATCCTTTCCTCCAAAGCCTTGCGGATTATCCGAAACAAAATAAAGGTACTTCCCGTCGGGCGACACAGCCGGATGAGCAACAGAAATGGTACTATCTTGAAATAATCGAATGTTTTTCGGCGCTGTCCATTGTCCGCCCGAACGTTGCGATGAGTAGATTTCGGCACCTACGGCTCCGGCGGTCGAACGGCAACGGGTAAAATAGAGTATTTTGCCGTCAGACGAAAAAGAAGCTGCGCCTTCATCGTCTTCAGTGTTAAATTCACCTTCCAAAGGCGACAATTCTTCCCATTTGTTCATGGCGTTTTTGCGCGCTACAAACAAATCATTGTTCGGAACACCCGTAATAGAGCTGTTTTTACCTTTGGTAGAAGTAGTTCCGCGATTGGAAGTAATAACAATGGATTGTGCGTCCGTTCCCATAAATGCCGGCGCAAAATCGGAATTACGGCGAGAATTTAGGACATCGGCAGGCTTTATAACATAACGTGTAGGCGTTTTTTTCCAAACCGGCACTTCTATAGTTGCCAACAAACCTTTTTGTGCCAATTCACTCTGTGGATGCCCTTCTAAATAGATGGTGTAATTTTTTCGTGCCTCCTGATAGTTGCCCAAAGCCTGCAACGAAAGCGCATTATTAAGATAAACCGTACTGTCCTTACATTTGTAGCGAATAGCCTGAGCATAAGCTCTTGTCGCCTTTTTGTGATTATTGATGATGCGGTAACAATCTCCCAAACGTAAATTTACATTCGCTCGTTTATCCCTTTCTTTCGATGAAATACCCGATTGAGCTTTGCGGTACAAATCAGCCGCTACATAATATTCACCTATTTCGTAACGTTTGTCGGCTTTCTTCAGTTGTGCTTCAACACCACAAGAAATCAACAAAACACTGACAGACAGTAAAATGACTATTTTCGAGATGATTTTTTTCATAATTATAAATGGAAAAGCAAATATAATGATTTTATTTGGGTTATAACGAAAAAAAACGGCTTCTTCGTATAAGAAACCGTTAATAAAACTATTATTGCGTGCTATTTATCTCGCTGAAATGCGTGCAACAACGCCGTTAGTAGTCGTCAACACCCAATCGGTATCGGAAATCGGAACTAACGTATTGATGATACAATTACCAAGTTTGTGTTTCCAAAGAATGGCACCATCTAAAGCGCGCACCGCCGTAATTTCGCCGTTTTTAGTAGCCGAAACCACTACTCCGTTACGTTCTACAGGCATACAAGCATTATGGTCGTATCCGTAGGCAGCATCTATTTTCCAAAGAACTTTCGGCGCATCAGCCGTAGCATCGATGGCTACAATACTGTCATTCATACAACGGCTGTAAACACGCTTGCCGTCTTCCGAAAGACCAACCGTTTCGCGTACCTGATGCGCATTAGTGCGCCACACTTCACGACCGGTTTCCACATCCAAAGCTGTAAAAAAACGGTCGGGTGCAGTTATAAACACTTTACCATTGCTCACAACAGGACAGACAGCCGCAGGCGAAAAATGCAAGCGCGGATGCCCGTTGTTCCATTTCCACACCAAATTGCCGGTCACTTTATCCAAAGCATATAAATTGGTGTCCCATGCGCCAAAAATCACTTTATTGCCAGCTATCACAGGGCGCGATTCTACATAACCTTTCAGTTCTTCAAAAATCCATTTTTGTTTACCTGTGGTCAAATCCAACGCGCGAAAAGAACCGTCGCTGCCACCAATATAAACCGTTCCGTCTTCGATGAGCGGTGAACCGAGCACGGCATTTTTAGTAGCAACACTCCACACCAATTTTCCATCGTTCTGGTCAAGACAATAGATGTTGTAATCGCAAGAACCGAAAACAACTTTACCATCAGCCACCGCAGGCGTATTGGCAATGCGGTTACGCGTTTTATATTGCCACAACAATTTACCCTTATCCAACGACAGACAATTGAAAAAGCCTAAATCATCGCCGTAAAATAATTTATTGCCCAATACTGCCGGAGAACCGTAGATACCTTTTTTAAAGTTTTTTGTCCACACTTGTTTCACTTTTCGGAAACGCTTGTTGATGGAATAATCGGGGCGAGGAAACTCTTTTTCGTTACCTTCTACATAAAAGCGTTGCTCCAAAGGCAATGAGTACCAATGGATTGGCATTTTACCGATTTTTTTCTCGTAAACATACAACGAATCGCGTACATTGAAAATGGTGTAACCGCCCAACTCATCTTTGGAACGCAATGTGGAGCGCAAAAGAATCCCAGGAATGCCATCGTAACTAAAAACAAGATTGCGGTGATAATGTCCGCCAAAAAACGCTTGTATATTGTAGCGGCGCACCACATCGGTCAGTTCGTACCAATTATCGACATCGCCCGACTTAAGCGGATAGTGCGTTACCAAAAAAACCGGCTGTTTTTTGCCGACTCCTTTTAGTTCCCTTCTCACCCATTCTATATCTTGCGGCGCAACGTGTCCATCGCCCATTTTAATTACGGGACCGGTATTGAAACTCAAAAACAGGTAGCCGTTCATATAGATACGGAATTTATCATCGCCGAACACGCGAGCAAAATCAGTCGCACCCGATTCCGACCACTTTGTTTCGTGATTGCCCGGAATAGCAAAATACTTGCAATTCAGCCTGTCCAAAATAGTTTTTACCTTTTTCAGCGATTCATAGTCGCCTGTTTCAGTCAAATCGCCCGTAACCAGAACAAACGCAATGTCGTGTTGATTGTTTAAATCCGTTACCGCATTGATAAGGTCGCTAGTGGACTCTTCATTGGTCATTGATATGTGTAAATCGGTAAAAAGCGCAAATCGAAAACTACTATCGTATGATTGATTTTCATTATTAGTCGATTTGCCTTGGGCAAAAAACAACGTAGTCGCCAGCAACAGCGCTGCTATAAAAGAAAAACGTTTCATATTTTTGTAGGTTATTTAAACTTGCTTTTTTATACTATTCCGTATAAAACAACGGAAAAAGTGTTTTTGGAGTTATTTCAATCTACTTTTTTCATACTGTTCCATCGCAGCCAAACTCATTCCTGTAGTTGAGAAACCGCCGTCATGGTACAAATTCTGCATGGTTACCATTTTGGTGTAATCGGAAAACAGCGTTACGCAATAGTTGGCGCAATCGTCAGCCGAAGCGTTGCCCAAAGGCGACATTTTATCGGCAACATCGTAAAACAGGTCAAAGCCGCCAACGCCGCTACCGGCAGTCGTTACAGTGGGCGACTGAGAAACAGTGTTGATGCGCACGCCCTTTTCAGGTCCGTAAAGCAAACCGAAATTGCGAGTTATCGATTCGAGAAGTGCCTTTGCATCAGCCATATCGTTGTAGCCCGTAAAAGCCCTTTGAGCAGCAACATACGTCAGAGCCACAATAGAACCGCCTTCGGCAATAGCATCCAACTTGCGCGCTACTTGTAGCATTTTATGAAACGACACAGCTGAGATATCCAGCGTTTTTTCAAAAAATTCGTAACTCAAATCATCATATTTTCGCCCTTTGCGCACATTAGGCGACATACCAATAGAATGTAACACAAAATCGATTTTTCCGCCCAACAACTGTTGCGACTGTTCGAAAACTTGTGTCAAATCTTCCACACTGGTGGCATCAGCAGGGACGACAGGCGCATTCAACTTCTCTGAAAGACGGTTTATTTCGCCCATCCGCAAAGCAATCGGCGCATTGGAAAGTGTGATGGATGCACCTTCGGCAACCGCCTTTTCTGCTACTTTCCACGCAATGGATTTTTCATTCAATGCACCAAAAATAATGCCACGTTTACCCTTTAACAAATTATTGCCACAATTTTCATTTTGCAGCGTATTAACATTAGTACTCATAATATCTATTATTTTTAAAAGTTATACTTGGCAAAGATACGATTTTTTTCAGAAAGCAAAAAAACGAAACAATTAGTAAAGTTGAACGTTGCAAAGCTATTTAAATTTTTATATATCCTGTTTTTTTCTATTTCACAGGTTCAATATGTATAATCACCTGTGTACCATCGCCATATTTTTCTTTCAAACGTTTTTCTATGGATTGAGTTAATTTATGGGAATCGTTCACCGACATCGCACCATCTACTCGCACATGTAACTCTATGGCAAAATGGGCGCCCAAACGGCGAGTTTTCAAATTGTGAAGGTCGCTCAAACGCGAATCTGACATAATAATACCGATTATTTCGTCTTCCAATTCTTTAGGCAACGAGCGTTCGAGCAGTTCGTTCAAACCATTCTTTACTAAATTATAGGCAACCTTGCCGATAAACAGACTGACAATAACAGCCGCTATCGGGTCGAGCACTCGCCATTGTTCACCAAGAAAATAAGCACCGCCAATGCCTATCAACGTACCAATGGACGAAAAAGCATCGCTGCGGTGATGCCAAGCATTAGCCTCCATAGCAGACGAATTGACACATCGCGCCGCAAGAATAGTGTACCAATAAAGTGCCTCTTTGACAACTATGGAAACGGCTGCTGCCACCAACGCAATCAATCCCGGACGGTCGATAACCACACCATCAACCACTTGACGAATAAGTTCGATGCTATTAATCAAAATGCCTATACTAACAGCAAACAGTGCCAATCCGATGATGACCGTTGCCAAAGTTTCGTATTTTCCGTGACCATAGTCGTGCCCTTCATCTTTCGGTTTAGCAGACACTTTTACAAAAGCAAGCACTACGACATCGGTTGCAAAATCGGATATAGAATGCACCGCATCGGCTATCATGGCACCGCTTCGTCCAAAAATACCCGCTAATAATTTAGCAATAGACAAAACCAAGTTTGCAAAAAAACCAACCCAAGTAACTTTATAAATTGTTTTTTCACGATTTCCGGTTTTCATATTCATTCAAGTTAAAATTCAGACACTACTTTATTTAAAATTTGCACTAACTTTTCTATCTCCACTTTCTTTCATTGTTTTTTCAAGTTACAAACATAGTTAGTTTTGTCTAACTAATGAATAGTTTAGAGATGTTTTTTTCAATTTTTGTATCAATTTTTAAAAAACCAACAATTTTTAAAAACCACAACAGGTAACTTTTTTGTTATTTTTAACTACATTTGCAACCTAAAAATTGTAAACTATGCGCATCTATATCGAATTGCTTTTTTTCGTCCTCTTTGTAGCTTATTTACCCACTGCTGTATTTTATTATAATTGTAAACGTATTCGCCGTTCCGTTGCGCTCTCCATCGCACTTTGGGCGTTGCCGAGCATCTTTATCGTTGCATTTACTCTACTCCACTTCAAAATTGGCGATTTATCTTCCAATATGCGCTATATACCATGGTTTATTTGGGTATTCGTAACTCTGTTTTTCCCTGCCAATATCTATTGTCTTTTCTACGTTGTCGATAAATTAGTAGAACGATTTATCAAAAAACGCTTCATAGTCTTACGCTGCATTGGTGGAATAATCGCGGTGATTACATTAATCGGTCTTGTTTTCGGCATGTGCGACCGTAAAACGCTAAACGTGCGCCGTATTGCAATAGAGATGGAAGACTTACCACAAAGTTTTAATGGATTAAAAATTGCACAATTATCCGACTTACATTTAGGAAATCTCAGCCAACCTGAACGCTATTTGACCGAAATTGCCGAAAAAACAAATGCCGAAAATCCCGATTTACTTGTGTTTACAGGCGATTTAATCAATCTGTACGCCAGCGAAGGCGACGGACTTGACACACAATTAGCCACTATTGATGCTCCGTTTGGAAAATTTGCCGTGCTGGGTAACCACGACTACGGCGATTATGTGCAATGGCGTACTGCTGACGAAAAAGCGGACAATTTGCACAATGTGAAACAGCTCTACAAACGTTTAGGATTCGACCTGCTGATAGACGAACACCGCACTTTGAGAAAAGATTCCAACGAGATAGGCATTATTGGAGTACAAAACTGCGGACAACCGCCTTTTCCCTGTTACGGCGATTTGGGCAAAGCCACAGACGGAATTTCTACGTCATTCAACATACTTTTGAGCCACGACCCGACACATTGGCGTGCTGAAATACTGAACCATGAAAACATACAACTCACTTTAGCCGGACACACGCACGGTGCGCAACTCGGTTTCGATTTCGGCAAGTGGAAATGGTCGCCTTCACACTGGATTTTCGAAGAATGGGACGGGCTCTACCAAGATGACGAACAATTTTTATTTGTCAATCGCGGTTTAGGTTTTGTAGGTCTTCCTTTTCGCCTCGGAATGCGTCCCGAAATAACCATTATCACTCTCTATTCCAAAGAAAATTGAGATTTTTTCATCGAAAAAGATTTTTTTTGATGTTTTCATTTGGTGAATTGAAAAATAAACTCTAATTTTGCAACGCAATTGCAACGAGCAGTTGCGTGAATCACAATTCGCGAAAATAGCTCAGTTGGTAGAGCACAACCTTGCCAAGGTTGGGGTCGCGGGTTCGAGTCCCGTTTTTCGCTCTTGTTTTATAGGCAGTAACGACTGCCTATTTTTTCTCAAAAAAAGAATTGCCCAAATGGCGGAATTGGTAGACGCGTTAGTTTCAGGGACTAGTGACCGCAAGGTCGTGCAGGTTCGATTCCTGTTTTGGGCACAGTGCATAAAAGCGCAAGTGGTGAAATTGGTATACACGCTACTTTGAGGGGGTAGTGGACATTAGTCCGTGTGAGTTCGAGTCTCATCTTGCGCACTAAACAAAAAAGTTCCCAAAATGGGAACTTTTTTGTACCTGCTGTCATATAATTTATTCGTCGTACACCGACAGTTGACGCTTAAAAATTTCGTCCAACGACAATTGGAACGTTTCCGTGTTAGCAATCCCCTTTATTACCGACAATTTTTCAAGGATAATGTGTAGCAAATGGCGATTGTCGCGCGCATAAACTTTAATGAGCAACGCATATTTGCCGGTGGTATAATGGCATTCCACTACTTCGGGAATTTGCTTTATAGCTTCCACCACTTCCTTAAAACAGGTCATGTCTTTAATGATGATGCCGATATAAGCACACGTTTGATAACCTATTTTATAGGTATCCACAACAAATTCAGAGCCTTTAATCACGCCAAGTTTCGTAAGTTTTTGAACACGTTGGTGGATGGCAGCCCCTGAAACATTACACTCTCGCGCCACTTCCAAAAAAGGAATACGGGCGTTTTTAGAAATGAGTTGCAAAATTTTTTTGTCTAAACTATCAATTTGATGTCCCATGGTATTAATTTTGTTTTAATAAAAAACGGTTCAATTTTAGACATCAAAGGTAGTGATTTTTTTAAAAAATAAAAAAAAGAATAAATATTTCTTTTTACACGTCTATTTGTGTCTTTTTGTGTCTTTTTGTGTCTTTTTGACCTGTTTTTTTGAACAGAAACCGAAAAAACGGCGGGCAATCCGAAAAAAAATAATATCTTTGTTTCTCAAAAATATCAAACTTCCATTTTAACTATGAAGATACTGTTTCTGTGCGTCGGGAAAACTAACGTTTCCTATTTTGAGGAGGCGACAAATATGTATGCGAAACGCCTGAGCCACTACTGTTCGTTTAAAATAGAATTCGTTCCCGATGTGAAAAATGCAAAAGCACTGTCGGAACAAATACTAAAAAAAATGGAAGGCGACGCTATACTGAAACAGATAGAAAACAACGACACGGTAATACTATTGGACAACAATGGCGTGGAATTTTCGTCAATGGATTTTGCCAAATGGTTGGAAACAAAACGCACACAAGCGGTAAAACGCATCGTGTTTGTTACCGGTGGAGCATTTGGTTTTTCTGAAGAGGTGTATCATCGCGCCGACGGTTTACTATCGCTATCGCGCCTCACATTTTCGCACCAAATGATTCGCCCGATGTTTGTAGAACAACTCTACAGAGCAATGACCATCATTAAAGGCGAACCGTATCACCACGAAGCTACTTTGTGGCAAAGCACTTATAATAAAATGAAATAATGCCATGAAATCGTACCGACTAAAATTAAGCCTTATCTGCATGGCGTTTTTCCTGACGGGAGCTTTGGGCTATCTCTTCGAACACGTTTACTACCATTCAGGAAATCGGCTGATTCCTTTTGAAATTTTCAAAAATGAATGGAAAAACAAAGAAGAAGAGACGGAGAAAACGTTAGATAAACTTTCGGAACTTATTGCCGACAACCGTTTGGAAGCAGTAACAGAGTTCGATTTCAAAAACCACGACATCGGTTACTACATTTTTAAAAACGATAATCTCGTCTATTGGAGCAATAACCAACTGGGCATTCTCACACTGACGGATTTGAAAAACAACCATTTTTGCGCCTTAAGCAACGCCTATTGCGTAACTAAATCGCGGACTGTGGGCGACTACACCGTTTTGGGTGTAATAAAAATCAAAAACAACTATAAATCAACTAATTCATACATAAAAAACAATTTTGCCAAAGGATTTCGTTTAGACAGTAATATCGGGCTTAACGCCTCTACACCCGATAGTCCTTATGCCCTCACCAGTAACGACGGTAACTACCTCTTTTCTCTGGTCTATAAAGACGATATTGTGTCCGACGACATTTATGCCTACCTAAGTCTCACTTGTTGGTGGCTTTGTGTCGGTTTCTTTTTTCTGTCGTTCTACAGTTTGAGTGTTTGGGCGAGCAAACGAAGCAAGCGCCCATTCCGAACCTTTCTGTTCATTTTGGCAATTTACACAGCTATTGTATCGGTATTGCTACACATCAACGTTCCCCATATTTTATTTGGAACAACTATATTTTCGCCTATCTACTACGGTTCTGGCACACTATTGTCGTCGCTGGGACATTTGTTAATAGTTACCGTGCTATTTTGTACTACTATCGTCATTTTTTATTTTCATATACCGCTGAAAATCGTCCAAAAAAAAGATTATCGCTCCATTCTTTATATCGCTTTTGTACAGATTTTCTCCATCTGCATTTTTTGGGTGCTTGTTTGGCTTTTTGCCGACCTTAACGACAATTCCAGCGTGGAATTAAGCCTCTATTCAGTTGACCATCTTTCACCCTATTCGGTTATTGCTTATTTACTGGTGCTCTGTTGGATAACAGCATTTGTACTACTTCGAGACAAATGTATCGCTTTGATAAAAGTTCGTACAACTTACGGACAATTGGTAATACAAAACATTGCAATAGCGGCGGCGATGGCTTTGCTGATGGTATGGTTTAACAGCACTTTTTTTGCTTTCACTTTTATTTGGTACGGCGTGCTTTGCTGCGTTATTGACTCGTTCCGTTTTAGCAAAGAAAAACCTCTGTCGTACCAAACGCTGGCTCTGACGGTATTTGTAGTCAGCCTTTTTGTGTCGTGGTTCATCTATTCGCGACAAGATCAAAAACGCATTGACAAATACCAAATAGTTGCCGAAAATATGGTGATAAAAGGCAACGGCTCCTTCGATATTGTTTCCGAAAGTATTTTAAAAGATGTGGAAGATGAAATAAAGAACGACGGCAATTTGAGACGCTACCTCGCCTACGGCAACAAAAAAATAGCAAACGAACAAATTGTGCACTACCTGACCAAATATTATTTCAAAAATTATTGGGACGCTTATAATATTAATGTACAAGTATTACCAATAACAGACCAAAACAACAACCGCTATAACAAACTAATATCCAACGGAAGCGTAAAACTCTATAACACAAACTATTTCTATTGCAGTAATCAGAAAGATAATCCGTTCGACTATTTGGGTGTATTCAGTTATCCGAACCCGACCGACACCACTATGCTATATGTAGAACTTTACGCCAAAGAGAGAATAAATTACGGCTATTCCGACGCTGTTTTAGACAAAAGCGAAAGAGCAAGATTGAATATTTCTTCGGCAAAATACGAAAAAGAAGTGTTACAATGGCAATGGGGAAAGTTTGAATATCCCAACCTCTACTCTTTTCCGAAAACCATGAAAAACGGTATTGCTTCGGTGTGCGTGGACAAACACAAACATTACTTCTTTTCTTTTCCTAACGACACACACATTGTTATCAGCGAAGAGCGTCCCAACGATTTTGTGGCATACATACTGTTTTGGACTTACATCTTTTCCATCTATTTAGCCATTGTATTTGTCGGCAAATTCGTATTCATGCGCATCCAAAAGATACAGACAATCAATAGTCTATTCACAAAAATAAGAATTCAATTCATTTGGTACATCGTAGCTTCGCTTGCCGTGGTTTTCTGTATCTCCATTCTTTACATCAACGAACAAAATTTTTCTTCGCAGCGCAAACACCAAATGACCATTACCAAATACATAAAATTTGAATTGGAACGTTTCATAGTCGATAATGATTCTTTGCCAAGTAAAACCGCTATTAACTTTTTCCTTCACGACCTCTCGAAGCTCTACGAAACAGACATTCATCTGTACAACGCTTCCGGAGAATTAATATCCACCTCTGTACCGTACATTTTTGCCAAAGGATTTGCCAGCAAACTTATCAATCCTAATCCCTATTTCGGCACCAACAACCACGAATTGATACAGACCGAATATATAGGCAGTTTTAAATATTTAGCTTCATACTTACCGGTAATAGACACAGACGGTCGCATAGTAGCTTATGTCTGCTTGCCGTCGTTTTTAAGCTACAAAAAATTAGCTAGTAACTTATTCAATCTCTTAGCCATTTTCTTGATCATCTACTTTGTTTTTATCGTATTATCGTCAATTATCGGCGTCTTTCTGAGTAAACGTCTTTCGCGTCCCATCAAAACTATCGAAGAAAAGTTGCGTGCAGTAAAATTGGGCAAACAGAATGAAAAAATCGATTATCAGGCAGCACCCGATGACGAAATCGGTATGCTGATAGTACAATACAATCAAATGGTCGACCAACTGGCTGAGAGTGCAGAGCTTTTGGCGCAATCGGAACGTGAATTGGCTTGGCGCGAAATGGCGCAACAGATAGCGCACGAAATTAAAAATCCGCTTACGCCAATGAAACTCACTATACAACAACTGCAACGCGCCAAGAACATGGACAAAGAGACGTTTGACAATTATTTTGAAAAAACAGCGGGCGTACTGATAGAGCAAATTGACAACTTATCGAGCATTGCCAGCGAATTTTCTAACTTTGCACGTATGCCGGCTGCCAAATTGGTGCGAATTAACATTGTGGACAAACTTATCACAGTGGTAAATCTTTTTAAAAACAACTACGAAGAGACTGACATTGTTTATTTGAGCACCATTGAAAAAGCCTTCATAAAAGCCGATAAAGAACAAATGACACAACTTTTCAATAACCTACTGAAAAACGCCATACAATCCATACCGCCTGATAGAGACGGAAAAATACGCATTGAGCTTGATATCACACAAAATCAGGTGGTTATCTCCGTAAGCGACAACGGCACCGGTATTCCGCCTGCCGTACAAGCCAAACTGTTTACACCTAATTTCACCACTAAAAGCAGCGGTATGGGACTTGGATTAAGCATTGTAAAAAGCATTGTAACCACCTCGCATGGCGAAATTTCATTTACTACGCAAGAAGGCGAAGGTACAAAATTCATCGTCAAATTTCCTTTGGTGAAATAGGAAATAGCGACAATTATCATTAACTTAAAACTTCTAATTTGTGATAGATACCCATTCACACATCTACGAAAAAGAGTACGATTTAGACCGACAAGAAGTTGTTGAAAACGCTCGTCGTAAAAACGTCTCTCAAACAATTTTGGCAAATGTCGATAGCAGTACCATTGCACCCATGAAACAAACGGCACAAGAAATTCCCGATTTTTTTGCTATGGCAATGGGCTTGCACCCCACCAGTATTACCGCCAACAACATGACAACCGAACTTGAGCAAATACGGACAGAATTGGAAACCGGAAGTTACTGTGCCATTGGCGAAGTAGGTATCGACTTATATTGGGATAAAACCTACATAGCAGAACAGACACGCGCTTTTGAAATACAAATTGACTGGGCTATTGAGTTTGATTTGCCGCTTATTATTCACACACGCAAAGCTTTTGCGGAAATCTTCGCCAGTTTTGCAAAGTTTCGCAACAAACCACTACGCGGAGTGTTTCATTGTTTCAGTGGAGGTATTGAAGAAGCTAAAAAAGCTTTTTCAATAGGCGATTTTTCATTAGGAATAGGTGGCGTAGTTACCTATAAAAACAGTACCCTGCCAACGCTGTTAAAACAGATAAGTTTAGAACGTATTTTATTGGAAACTGATGCCCCTTATTTAGCACCTGTACCCTATCGCGGTAAACGTAACGAACCGCAATTTTTAGAGCAGATTGCCGAAAAATTAGCCGAAATTTACAAAGTTCCGATTGAAAAAATTGACGAAGTAACCACTAAAAACGCCAAAAAGCTCTTTTTCGGAAACTGAAAATCAAATATTAAAAAACTGATAATTAGACTTTTGTAAGATAAAAATAATTGTTAAAAAAAAACTTTCGTTAAGACTCTTTTATGTCATTTTTTTTTTGTAATTTGCACCCGTTTTTAACAGGCTTAAATTTGCCCCAAAGGAGAGATGCTCGAGTGGTTGAAGAGGCACGCCTGGAAAGCGTGTATACGCCTAAAGCGTATCGCGGGTTCGAATCCCGCTTTCTCCGCTTAATTTATTAACTTTTTATATTAAATCTTTTAAAAACAAAATTTTTATTAATTAAAAAACAAACAAAATGAAAAAATTATTTGCAAGTTTGACCATCGTGGCTGCTCTCATTTTCGGAATGAGCATGAATGCGGTTGCACAAGAAGCTGAAGCCGCTCAAGTAGCACAACAAGAGGAAACCGTAGCCGATGTAGCAGAAGAAGCTGTAGTCGTAGAGAAAGAAGCGGTAGTTGAAGAGAGTTTTCACAAAGCATTGAAAACAAAATTTATTGAAGGTGATGCCGCATACATGTCCACTGTGGCTTTCTGTTTGATTTTCGGTTTAGCATTTGCTATCGAACGTATCCTCTATTTGAACTTAAATTCTATAAACTCTAAAAAACTATTGTCCGACATCAACAAAGCAATGCAAGAAGGTGGCGTTGACGCTGCACTCGAAATTTGCCGCAACACCCGCGGTCCGGTTGCTTCTATTTTCTACCAAGGACTTTCGCGTTATGAAGAAGGCATTGACGTAGTTGAAAAATCAGTTGCATCTTACGGTTCAGTACAACTTGGTTTGTTAGAAAAAAACCTTTCTTGGATTTCGTTGTTCATCGCCTTGGCACCAATGTTCGGATTTATGGGTACCGTAGTTGGTATGATTCAAGCCTTTGACAAAATTCAACAAGCCGGTGATATTTCAGCTACTATCGTTGCGGGCGGTATTAAAGTTGCTTTATTGACCACCGTATTCGGTTTGATAGTTGCCATTATCCTGCAAATTTTCTACAACTACATTCTTTCCTTGATTGAAAGCATGGTAAACGATATGGAAGACTCCTCCATCTCTTTACTTGACATTGTAGTAGAACATTCAAAAACTAACAAAAAATAATTAAATTCCATGCTTCAATTCATTAACAAAATATCAAAAATATCGTTGTGGGTATTGTTCGCAATATCCATGGTGATAGGTGTGTTGTTCTTTGTTGGTGGTAGTACGCAAATTGATATTGCCGGCAACATGTGGAACAGCCCCAAATTCACCGATGCATTAATCTATTGGGCATACACTTTATGTATATTGACTGTTGTTATCACATTAGGTATCCAATTAATGCGACTTATCTTGAATTTTAAGAACGATTTTAAAAAAGCTCTTAATTCTTTAATCAGCATTATCGGTATCATCGGTCTGTTTGCCATTGCATGGTTCTTAGGCGATGGTGAAACGAAACTGGATATCATTGGATATGAAGGAACAGACAACGTGGGCTTTTGGGCTCAATACAGTGATATGTGCCTCTATTTAATATATATGTTTATGGGTGCTGTTGTTTTAGCAATGATAGGATCGTACATATACGTTAAGGTAAAAGATAGGAAATAATTTATTCAATAATTAGCATTAGCTAATTTTAATTTAAAAAAGAAATGGGAAAAAGGGAAGTACAAGAAATTAATGCAAGTTCGATGGCCGACATTGCCTTTTTGCTGCTCATCTTCTTCCTTGTTACCACAACCATGTCGGTAGACAGCGGTCTGTCGCGGCAATTACCGCCACCGCTGCCGCCTGATATGGAAAAACCGAATGTTGAAGTTAAAGAACGTAACATTTTTGTAGTTCTCATCAATAGTCAAAATCAGTTGTTGGTTCAAGGAGAATTGTTGGACATTAAGCAATTAAAAACCAAAGCCAAAGAGTTTATTAAAAACGAAGCGAATAGTGTCAACTTACCGGAAATTCTTCCCGTGGAAGTAACTTTTGAAGGTGGAATAACGGAAACGGTAATGACTACTAAAAACCACATTATTTCGTTGCAAAATGACGTAGGCACACAATATCAAAAATACATTGAAGTGCAAAACGAATTAGTTGCCGCTTACAACGAAATACGTAACGAATATTCAACAAATCGATTTGGTTCAACCTATGCAGCACTCAGCGAAGAAAACAAAAAAGCTGTTCAGGATATTTATCCACAAAAGATTTCGGAAGCAGAACCTAAAAAATACGGAGGAAATAAATAATGGCACAAATTAGAAAAGGCGGAAAAAAAAAGGTACCAGCCATCAGCACGGCTTCACTTCCGGACGTTGTCTTCATGCTGTTGTTTTTCTTTATGGCTGCCACCTCTATGAAGGAAGTTACCTATATGGTAACCATGAGAATGCCGGAGGCTACTGAACTTCAGAAATTGGAAAAAAAATCGCTGGTTCGCTACGTTTACATTGGTGCCCCGAAACCGGAATTTCAAAAACGTTTCGGCACCAGCACTCGCATCCAACTTGATGATGCCTTTGCAGACGTCAGCCAATTGGAAGACTATGTAGTACGCGAACGCAGTGCTATGAAAGAGGAAGAACAAAACTTGTTGACCATTTGCATCAAAGCGGACAAGGACACCAAAATGGGCGTCATAACAGACGTTAAACAAGCCTTGCGTAGAGCCTATGCGCTGAAAATAAACTACGCCGCACTGAAACGTACCAACGTTTATTATTGATTGGAAAATCCAACCAAATAGCAACTAAAAATAGGGATAAGCGATGCTTATCCCTATTTTTTTACGTAAAACCACAAAACGAATAATCACCCGTTTTATAACTATTCTGCTTTAATTTGGATTTTCCGAATGCTTTTTGTCGGTTTTTCAAATAGTTTGATTACTTTTGTAGATTGATACTAAAAACAGCAAAACATTTATCATGTTAGGATTAGATACACTTGGACGGTATGTAGTGCTGATGAAACGAACTTTTACCAAACCCGACAATTGGCGTATGTTTGGGCGTCAACTACCGAGAGAAATGGTAAAATTGGGCGTCGATTCCATCGGCATCATCATTATCATATCCATATTTATGGGAGCCATTATGCTGATGCAAACCATTTTGAATACCGAAAGCCCATTCATTCCACGCTACAGCAACGGTTTAATTTTGCGCGACACCATGCTGTTGGAGTTTGCTTCTTCCATTATGAGTTTGCTTTTGGCGGGAAAAGTTGGTTCAAACATCGCATCGGAAATAGGCACCATGCGCATTACCGAACAAATAGACGCCTTAGAGATAATGGGTGTCAATTCAGCTAATTACTTGATATTGCCGAAAGTAATCGGTTTAATTTTGTGCATGCCCGTTTTGGTAACCCTTAGCGTATTTTGCGGTCTATTAGGCGGTTTGGGTATTGCTGTGCTCACAGACATGATTCCGATGGCAGATTTCATATACGGCATTCAATATGCCTTTATTCCTTACTACTTTACCTACTCTATTATCAAATCGCTATTTTTCGGGTTTATCATCGCATCGGTTTCATCGTTTTACGGTTACTACGCTTACGGTGGAGCTTTAGATGTGGGTCGTGCCAGCACTAACGCCGTTGTCAACAGTTCCATTGCCATATTACTGATGAATATTATTCTCACTAGAATACTGCTAACATGATAGAAGTCAAGAATTTATATAAATCGTTTGATGGAGAGATGGTGTTAAAAGACATTTCCGCCACATTTGAAAGCGGAATTATTAACCAAATTATCGGGAAAAGCGGCTCGGGAAAAACTGTGTTGATGAAAAGCATTATCGGCTTGTTTCCCATTGATAGCGGGCAAATTCTTTATCAAGAGCGCAACTTGCCGAATATGAACCGCAACGAACTAAAGCTGTTGCATCAAGAAGTTGGTATGCTTTTCCAAGGAGCGGCATTGTTCGATTCGATGACAGTAATCGAAAACGTAATGTTCCCGTTGGAAATGTTTTCCAAAAAATCAAAGCAAGAGATGATTGAGCGCGCCCGTTTCTGCCTTGAAAGAGTAAATCTACAACCGGATACGGTATCGCCACTGTTTCCTTCGGAAATAAGCGGAGGCATGCAAAAACGTGTCGCCATTGCGCGTGCTATCGCACTTAACCCCAAATACCTGTTCTGCGATGAACCCAATTCCGGTCTCGACCCTGTTACTGCATTAGTCATTGACCGACTGATAGAGGAAATTACCCAAGAATACAACATTACGACAATTATCAACACCCACGATATGAACTCGATAATGGAAATTGGAGCACACATCATTTTCATCGAAAAAGGTACCAAAGCATGGGAAGGCTCGAAAGAGGAAATATTTACAGCTAACAATGAAGCATTGGAAGACTTTGTTTTTGCTTCAAATCTCTACAAAAAAATACGCAAAACACAACAAAAAACTAAAAATAACTAGATATCAATTATTTAACCTATGAAAAAAAACATGAATTCTTTTAAAGGAGTATTGATGTTGTTGCTGATTACAATTGTAACTTCAGGAAGCGCAGTTGTAACATTCAGACCTATCGGTAGCAGTTACAACACACTGAAAATACGCTATATACGCGACTATGTAGATGCCAACATTGTAAACGACTATTCGCATTGGATAGAAATACAGGCTTACACAACATCGGGAACGAATGTTGCTCTTAATAAGACGGTAAAAGCCTATCGCACAGCTACTAACGAAGAGTTTACACTTACTAACAATGTCACTCAAGCCGGAGGCAATGATTTGGTAACGGACGGAAAAACGGGCAACGACCTCTACCCTACCACAAAAGGGACAGATTACAACGCCTATGTTGTGGTTGATTTGGGCGAATTACACCTAATTGCTTATCTCAAAATTTTTCACTATTATGACAACAATGTGATTAACTCGCGTGCTTACTACGGCACAAAAACTCAAGTATCAGCAGACGGAATTACATGGATAACCGTGTTCGACAGTCAAAGTTCATACGGCAATATTACCACAAATATGTATCGAGAATCGTCAAGTGGACGCACCATTTACATAGCTGACAAAATTTCGCGCAACGACAATATTACCGTGCTCAACTCCAATGACCGCATTACATTTCCAAAAATTACAGAACAGGTTACTGTGGATGGCAACACTTACACTTTCGCCAACTTTCATCGCGAAGGTTACGTCTTTAACGGATGGAACACCAAACCCGACGGTAGCGGTACACGTATAGCCGCCGGAACAAAGGCAATACCAACACAAAATATCTACTACGCCGATTGGACACCGGCTGCTTGTACGTTGACGCTCAATCCCAATGCAACGGAAGGAACAGAAGCTATACGCTACATACGCGACTACGCCAATGGCAATACCATCAACGACATTAATCATTGGATAGAAATAAAAGCTTACAACAGCAATGGCGAAAATGTAGCATTTAACAAAACGGTAAAAGCCTACACAGCCGAAGGTACTGAAATTACCATAGCCAACATTGACAAAATAGTTGACGGCGACACCACCAACACTGCCTACGCCGATGCCGGCACCTACAACAACTCCTATGTAGTAGTGGATTTGGGCAGTCCTCAACAAGTAGCTTACCTCAAAATTTTCCACTTTTGGAACAATGCACTACCACGCGCCTACTATGGTACAAAAACCGAAGTATCGGCTGACGGTATCAATTGGCACACCGTATTCGACAGTAAAAGTGTTAATGGAACGATAGGCGGAAAAATGTACCGCGAAACCCATATGGGACATACCATTTATTTAGGCAACAACGCATCTACCAACGGATTAGATAAAATTTCCGTACCTCAAGGCGGTCTCTTTGTGTATGACGCATACGAAACTTTTAATGGACGTAAACTGCCAACATTTACCCGTGAAGGCTTTGCGCTCAATGGTTGGAATACCAAAGCCGACGGTAGCGGCACCGCTTACCCTGCAACTCTATCGGTAGATGCAAGTGTATTGGGCAACAATTCAACACTATATGCACAATGGCGTTCTTATTTGCTCTCTATCAACCCAAACGGCGGAACTTACGACACTAAATCCGATTTACAGAACATAGATGTTGTTTCGTTGCCAATGCCTATCAATTTTCCAAAACATTTGACAAAAATTTTCAAATGCTGGAGCGGTAGTGGCGAAAAATATCTTAGTAACTACCAAAACATTCCTTGCTCGTCAAGCAACGAAACCACTTTTAATGGCACAGAAAGCTACACAATTGTCAATGGTAGCGATTATCGATTCAACGACAAATTTACGGTGAACGCATGGGCTTATATAGAAAAATGGACAGATAAAGCAACACGTCTGCGCATAAATGTTGATGCATTGAATAACGGCTTTGATATTGTGCTGAATGCTCAAACCACTAACCTCCGCTTCGAATATTACGGTAACGAAAAACGCATTTTTACTACTAACAAGGAGAGTAATACTCTGACCGATGGTTGGCACCAATTTACTCTTACTTACGACGGTGCTGTACTGCGTGGCTACATTGATGCAATCGAAGTGTTTAACAGTACACGTTCGGTAACTTCAACAACGGCGTCCGTTCACGGAACACCTTTCAATGGAAAATTAAAAAATGTGAGCATTCTTCATCACGCCATGACGCCCAGTGAAATCATCAACCAATACAATTATCCAAACACCGCTTATTACTTCTGCGCCGATATTGATGCCAATTTGAAAGCAGAATGGGAAGAGGGTTATACCATTATTTATAACGCCAACGGTGGAGCCGGAACAATGAGCAGTGTATCGTGCCAGCCCGACCAGACTTACACCTTGAGCGTTAATGCTTTCACTCGCCGACACCACACATTTACGGGATGGAACACCCAATACGATGACAGCGGCGATGCGTACACCGACAAACAAGCCATTACCAATTTGGTGGATCCCGGCAACACTATTACACTCTACGCACAATGGCAAGTTTCTTCCAAAGCATTGACAATCAATCCAAACGGAGGGTTATACAAAGGATCTTCAGACATTCACCATGAATTGATTGACTCGCCAACGCTAATCATAGAGCAACCCACACACGACTCCAAATCATTTTTAGGATGGAGCGGAACAGCAGAACCTTTCATTAGCAACTGTCAAAATTTCACTTCATCGTCATTTGAAGAAGTTACTTTCGACGGATCGACGGCTATATCGCTAAAACCTTACATTGCCAACTACAATTACGATAAATTTACTGCCAACGTGTGGGTGTTCAACGAAGATTGGTCTACATTTACCACATCCATAAACAACACCAACAGTTCACTAATAAGTTGTATGCAAAGCGGAGGATGGAAAATTTACGCCTCTAACGGCGGTGCTTATATCGGTTTCCAATGTACCACCAAAGCCGGTGAACAAACAGCGTTGATAAACAATTCCAATGAAGGTGCAAAAATGTGGAAAGATTTGGAAGCTGGTTGGCACATGCTTACTTTAGTATTTGACGGTACTAACATGACCGGATACTTAGACGGTCAGCAATATTGCACTCCTATAGCTATTTCGGGCAACATTGCACCAAACTACGAAGCTACCATTATGGCTATTGGCGGTGACCCCAATTCTACCGGCACAATAGAAAATAATAGCTACTTCAAAGGAAAAATGAAAAACGTGAGCATAATGAACTATGCTATGACGCCTGAAGAAGTAGACCGCCAATATAAAAATCCCAACACAACTTACTATTTCTTCCGCGACAAAGAAGAAACATTGACGGCCAACTGGACAACACGCCGAGCCGTCTCTATCAATACCAATGGCGGTACGTACAAAGGTGCAACAGGTACAATCACGGAAACCATTACTGCTATACCGCAAGAAGTTTTCCACCCGACAAAAAGCGGCAGCGCATTCTATGGATGGAATGGGACAGGTGAAAAATATCTGAGTAACCATCAAAGTTTCAAAACTTCGGCAGACGATGAAGTCAACTTTGACGGTGCAACGGCTGTATCGCTTAAACCTTACATTGCCAACTACAACTACCAAAAATTCACCGCTAACGTATGGGTGTTCAACGAAGATTGGTCTACATTTACCACATCCATAAACAACACCAACAGCTCACTAATAAGCTGTATGCAAAGCGGAGGATGGAAAATTTACGCCTCCAACGGTGGAGCTTACATCGGTTTCCAAGTATCAACAAAAACAGCGGCATCAGTTGCTACCATCAACAAAGCGAGTGTCGGTGCGCGCACATGGGCAAGTTTAGAATCCGGTTGGCATATGCTTACCCTTGTGTACACAGGGACAAAACTAACCGCTTACCTTGATGGCAACCAATACTGCGACACGGTAGCTGTTTCGGGCAATATTGCACCAAACTACGATGCCACCATTATGGCTATTGGCGGTGACCCCAATTCCACCGGTACGATAGAGGACAACACTTACTTCAAAGGAAAAATGAAAAATGTGGGTATAATGAACTATGCCATGACACCCGAAGAAGTACGCTTACAATATCAAAATCCCAATACTGCTTACTATTTCTATCCGGGAAGCACGCTCACATTGGCAGCCATGTGGCAAACCGGCTACACCGTAGTTTACAACGCCAACGGCGGAACCGGTTTAATGAACAATCAGCCTTGCACTACCGGTCAAACCTACGTAACCACAGCTAACCAATTTGTTCGCGAAGGTTATAAATTTGCAGGATGGAACACAACAGCAAACGGTACCGGTATGGCTTATGCTGTTGGTCAATCTTTCACCAACTTAGCTGTAAACGGTGCAACAGCTACACTCTACGCCCAATGGACAGCACTCCCCTACACCATTACTTACGATTACAACGACGGCACCTCTCCGCAAACGACTACTTACTACGCCAATAACAACCTATCCCTCGCCGCTGCACCCATCAGAGGCAACTACACGTTTGAAACGTGGCTGGTAACTTCAGCCGATGAGGGCACTTGGAAGTGGGGAAACAGCTACACAGCCGGTCAGAATGTAGGTCAAAACCAATATGGTAACGTGCAACTGACGGCACTTTGGAAAAAAACACCCACAACCACCGAATATACCGTGGGAAACAATATTTTTGCACTGCAAGAAGGTTCAGTTCTGCGTTTCTATGGTATTCCATCAGGAACTACTAAAGTGCAATTGTACGATTTAGCCGGACGCTGTATTCGTTACTGCACAATCAACGACAATACGCTCAATATAAGCGAAATAGAATCAGGAATTTACCTGTGTACTATCAACCAACAGACCTTAAAAATAATTATCCGAAAATAAAATGTAAAAACACAATATTTGCAAAATAAAACATTAACAAAATGAAAAACAAAACATTAGCAAAAAAAATAGTATTAATGACTATAGGTTTACCTATGATTATCGGATGCTTTACTGCGTGTGAAGAAGAAGAACAACAAAACATCGGAAAAACCGTCACGTTCAATATTTCCGCGCCACAACAGAAAAACGGTATCCAAACCAAAGCCGGCTTTGGTGAAAACATCGATGGTCTCTATCCTGTTGTTTGGGAAGAAGGCGACCAAATAAGGATAAGTCTCAACGGAGCAACAGACCCACAAGGAAGTTTTGTAGGCACCGTAAGCGAATTGAGTGAAAATCAATGGACGGGAATTCTGCGAGCTACGCTTAACGACGACAACAGCGGTTCATACATCTTTAAAGCCGTTTATCCTGCGGACAACGACCTGACAGGCACTAATATCACTGTTCCCATTACACAAACGGCACGCACCGACGCTCCCGCAAAAAACGCTATGGTACTGACAGCTGTAAGCGAAACTTATGGCGAATTTCCAAACGAAGCCACGCTCAACTTTGTCCACCAAACTGCTTATGGCAAATTGACATTAATCGACATACCTCTTGGTTTGACCACCGTTGAGAGAATTGTCATTACAGCCGATAAAAACATCGCCGGCAACGCTACAACAGCATCAAAAAGCATCACATTGAACCAACCGGACATTTCAAAACCCATTTGGTTTGGCTGTTTGCCTGTTTCAGGCATTGACAGCATCAACATCAATATCGTAACAGCGGACAATTCGTACAGTGCCACAATCCTAAGTTCGCACTACGACAAAGCCCTGTCGTTCGATAAAGGTAAAGTGAGCGAAATTCCTGTTGACATGGGTAAAGTAAGATTTCAGGAAGGAGAAATCAGTCGTGGCGTACAAATACGCTTGAGAGAAGCCAATAAATCGGGCGGGACAGTCAATCCAATTACTGCCAACGGTTTTGGTGTAGAATGGTCAATTACCAACTTCCAAAGCCTCGAACTCGATGCAGCACAAACTTACAATGCCGCTCTTTACACCGATGCAACTTGCAAAAATTGCGTCGTGGCTTGGGACTTTTTAGCCAAAGGAGGAAATGGCACGAAAGGTGGAAATGCTTCTAACCCCGTTTTGCTTTGGGACCCGACAAGTACATCGTTTAAAATTCAGAAATGGGCAGGTTTCTTCTTCTCAGGATTAGAACCGTCCACCACTTACTACGTGAAAGTAACAGCAGGAAATGGTGATTACGGTATCAAAAAAGTAACCACAGCCGCATCGAAAGTGGTAACAATGCCCGCTACAGCCGCTGTCGGAGACACTATTTTATACGAAGATTTTGGCGAAATGATTTGGGGCGGAGAAGCCGTCATCGGTTTAGCCGGTTACTCATCTACTCAACGCAGTTCACTCACCTCTTTACCAAAAGCCTCAGGAACAGACCCTTACAGTTCAGATGCCAGTATCTATTTAGTTACTTCCGATGTTAATATGGGACTATTTAGCACTATTGGCAAAGCAATAGTCGGCAGCAATTCGCGTCTGAAAACATGGGGACAAATAATTGAAAACACAACGGCAAATTCTCTTTTAGTTGGCCCCGGATACGTTAAATGCGGCGCATCGAGCATGACCGGCGAAATTGTTACGCCACCACTTTCGGCACTCACCGGCACTGCCACTATTAAACTTACAATCAGCTTAGCACCCTACTTTAGTGGAATAAGCACTTGGGATACACCGATTTACATTGTTGAAGTAATTGACGGTGGCACCTTTGCCGACACCGGCGACAAAGGCATAAACTACAATTACATATCGGGAGGTACGCGTACCGTGGTAAAAAAAGGGACAGCTCATAATACCAACGAATGGAAAGACTACAGTTTCATCATCAATAATGTAGAACCCACTTCGCGGATAGCTATCGGCACCTATCGCCCCGACGGTGAGGCAGCAGGTAGCGCACAACACCGCATTTACCTTGACAACATTCAAATTTCAATCATATCGTATAATTAAAACCATAAAAATACACTTGTATTATGAATACGTACAAATTTTTATTTTTAGCATCCGCAACAGTTTTATGTCTAACATTAAACTCTTGTGAAGAAAACTTGCCACCGCTTCCCGAAGCAGTGAATCCCAACGTTGAAGCCACCGCCGATGCTGCCGAAGGCAATACTTACACTGACGTACAACCAACAGTAATTGACCCGAAAAACAACGTGTACGGCTATATTACCGATAAAACAACCGGTAAAGGAGTTCCCAATGTTCCCGTTACAGACGGCTATCACTACACAAAAACCGACAAAAACGGCTGTTACCAATTTGTAGCTGACAGCAGGGCGCGCAACATTTACTACTCTACACCTGCCGACTACAAAATAGAAGTAAATACCAAAAAAATGCCGGCTTTTTTCAGTACGACACAACTTGACTTTACCAAGCAAAACCGCATCGATTTCACACTTGAAAAATTGAACAAAGATGAAACGAATTTTACCTTTGTAGCCATTTCCGACCCACAATGTAAATACACATGGCATGCCGACCGTTTCCGTGACGAATCCATACCCGATTTCCAGAGTACTTTTAATAATGGCTCGTGGGAAAACATTTACGGCATGACGCTAGGCGATATTTTATACGACAACAACTCACTGTGGGGTACCATGCAATCGCTGTTAGGCAATATTACCATCAATAAAGATTATGGCTATTTCCCCATTTTCAACTGTATAGGTAACCACGACCACAATTACAATTATGCCAATGTTTCGGACTACGCATCTACGATAACTTACGTCAATTATTTCGGTCCAACCGACTATTCGTTTAACCGCGGTAAGGCGCACATTGTAGTAATGGACAACGTGGTAGTGCACTCACTCGGCAACAACGCCTGTAACTACTACGCCGGTTACAACGAAGAACAATTGGCATGGCTCAAAGAAGACCTTGCTTGCGTTCCCAATAAAGAGGAAATGTTATTGATTTTCGTAGGGCACATTCCCTTTCGCAACGGTGGTACGGACAGCGGTGGTAATGTGAACAAAACGCGCCATTACAGCGATGTGCTAAACTTAATGACTGACTTTAACGAAGCACACATTATGATTGGACACACGCACTACCCGCAATTCTACGCTCATAACGGCTATAAGACACGCAACGGACAACCTATTTTCGAGCATGTACACGCTGCTATTTGCGGCGGATGGTGGTGGTCAAATCTTTGCACCGACGGTACGCCAAACGGCTACGCCATCTACGAAGTAACGGGTAATACCATTAAAAACTACTACTCCAAAGCGACAGGAAAGAGTATCGCTGATAGCCAAATCCGCGTTTATAACGGTAACGAAACCTACAGCGACTTCACTTGGGATTGGGGTACCACATCGTGGACACAAGACGGTAATTCATTTACGAGTAACAATCTAAAAGGCAAAGTGATAGCTGATGTGTTTTACGGCGATGCCAACAATTGGAAAGTCGATTTAATCTATAACGGTGCCACATATCCCATGACGCAAGTCACCGTATCGCAACGCGACTGGAATACTTACTCGTTCTTCATCAACAAATGTGGACGAAGCATTACCAATACATCGTGGATGTCGCAAAAAATGCACTATTGGACAGTAACCGCGCCTAACGGTAACCCCGCAACGCTTACTAATTGGCAAGTAGTAGCCACACACACCATACCCGGAAGCGGCATACAAAACGTATATACTACATCTACCATGCAGAACGGTTATAAAAGCTACATTTATACCAACGGCACCACAAGAACGGAATTCTAGCCTTTAGGCTTGTTAATAACTATTTTTTGCAGTTTCTACAAAATAATGTATATTCGCACAATCAAATAACACAAAACAATAACTCTAAATATTTACAATTATGAGCGAGAAAAAGAGGTACACCGACGAAGAATTAGCCGAATTTAAAGCTATAATTTTGTACAAATTGAAGAAAGCACAAGAAGAATACGATGAGTTGCGCTCCTATGTAAGCAACTCCGATGGTAACGACGTAAAAGACACTTCACCAACATTCAAAACATTGGAAGAAGGTGCATCTACTTTGTCAAAAGAATCGGCAGGACATTTGGCACAACGTCAAATGCAGTTCATTCAACATTTGCAAGCTGCTTTGGTACGTATTGAAAACAAAACTTACGGTAT
>Ga0255342_1001044_pt1 | contig 42090 bp, 42 predicted proteins | sample wastewater_treat_3_FD_192416 | JGI IMG/M metagenome (GOLD analysis project Ga0255342, IMG submission 192416) | Wastewater microbial communities from Lulu Island WWTP, Vancouver, Canada - plant14 | ecosystem: Engineered > WWTP > Wastewater > Unclassified | place: Canada: Vancouver, British...
AAATATTAGTTCATAATTGTTAGGCTATGCATTTAATGCTTCAACAATCTTAGCCAGATGATTATGTAGTAGCTACAGGTGAAAATCATTCTATAAGATAGTTTTTAGATATTGCATTTAATTATGCAGGAATTAAAGATTGGGATAAATATATTCGTATAAATCCTGAATTATATCGTCCCGCTGAAGTTGATGTTCTCGTAGGTGATTCATCTAAAATAAAAAATATAGGTTGGTAGTATAATATGACATTTAAAGAATTAGTTGAAACTATGATGAAATATTAGTTAAAAGATATAATTTAATTAAAAATATAAGGAGACAAAAATGGAATTTATAGAATTACCTATAAAATATTGGTTTATTGTAAGCAGGGGATTAGATGGTAGTATAAATAATGATGCAATAGAAGCAGAACATCCTGCTACTTATGCAAGTCAGTATCAAGAGAAAATTATATTTTATCAAGAAATTGATTCAGATACATATAGATATTTATGTGAAAATTTATAATAATTATTGATTAAAAAAATATATATATGTGTGTGTTTATTATAATTTAAGTTATATTAAAATAATAAGAGGTAAATTATGATTGAAGAATTAACAAGAATAAGTTAGAACGAATGGTCATTTATATATGATAATCAATAGTATTATGTATGTAAAAATGAAAATTTAGAATTTTAGCTATATATTTATAATGATATAGTTGGTGGATATTAGAAATGTTATTCATAGTAGATTATAAATAAATTAAATATATTATTAAATAGTAATTTTAAAATAAACAAAATAGATATTATAATAAATAAAGATATTAAAAAAATATTAGATTTATTTTGTTAGAATAATCAAATAAATATTGATAAATCTGATAAATAGTATTTAAAAATATTGCTTAATTATGGAAAATAGATTACAAAACTAAACAAAAAATAGTATCAATGGTGGAATACATATATAGTTATTAAATAGTTTAATTTAGGTGAAAAGGGAAAATATTATATTAGTTATGAATGGGCATATACTACCAATATAGATAAAAATATATTTGATTTGGGATGGGAATTTAATTAGAATTCTATTTCTTTTTATAAACCCAATGAAGAAACAAAAATTACTTATTATTAAAAAAATTAGGAGTAAATATTATTATGATTAATGAAACAATATTTTCGGAAATACCAAAAGAATTTCTTGATTAGTTAAAAAATCTTATAAACAAATATGAAATTGATGTATTAATTGGAATTAAAGATTTTTTATTAACAACTATGATATAGAAATATTTAAATTCTCTTATTTAGCTAAAAAATGAACAAGCTAAATTAAGAGAAAATACATCATAGTTTAAATCTCTATTAATAAATTAGGCTTAGTGTTTATAGGATACTATTGATGATATTTTAAATTCTTATAAAGTTTATAATGTTAACATTAAAAAAAATTATAAGGATGCTGCTAAAAAATTATGTTTGTTAAATGATGTTGATGGATTAAATAATTTAATTGATCAATTATATAAAGATTTATAGACAAGAGGATATAAAATAACATTATAGGAAAATTGTTAATATGATAATAGAAGAATTAACACAATAGGATAAATATAATTGGTCATTAATATATAAGGGTAAATAGTATTGGATATAGTTAGGCAATAATGGATCTAATGTATTAATATAGGTTTATAATGCCGAAACAGGAAACTTTTAGGAAGTGAAAGGAGATCTTTTTAATTAGATTATAAGTCAATTAAACATATAGAATTTATATGATTAGGCAAAAAATTATTAGGAAGAAGAATAAATTGGCTTGATATTTTAAGACATAATATGGAAAAAACAACAGGAATTAAAGAAATAAGTAGAGATTAGATGTTAAAAATTGTTGATAGCCCTTTATAAGATGTTAAATAGAATATGAAAAAAGAAAAAAAAGTTTAGAATAAAAAATATTGTTTTATAACAAAATTATTTAGTAAAAAGAAAAATATAGGGGAATAACATGCAAAATAATTTTATAGAAAGGAATTATAAGATGATGTTTAAGATACTTGATCAGAAAAAGTTGATTCGTGAAAAAGATTATTTGCTTTTATCACGATGTTATGATGTAATTAAGGTCGTAATTTATGATGAATAGAAATATATTTAGAGTTTTAAATAGAATTGTATTCTTTTTTGGTAGGATGATTGTGGAACATATGTTGTTCCTTAGTCAAGATGGAAATAGTATGCTATTATAGAATTAGATGAATTATATTAGACAATTTTTTCAAGTTTGGAAGAACCAGAAATTGCAAAATGAAGTAATAGATGGTAAAGATGTTTAAATTATTAAACTCAGAAGATTTAATTCGTGAAAAAGATTATTTACCTTTATCACGATGTTATGATGAAAATTAGATAATGGATAATACAGATGGAATTAAATTTGCACATATAGGATAAATGAAAACTATAATTATTTCAGCATTTCCAGGCATGGGAAAATCTTATACTGCCAATCATTTATCTTAGTATAAAATGTTTGATTTAGAATCTTCAAATTATTCATGGATTGAAATTGATAATAAAAAAATACGTAATCCTGTATTTCCTCAAAATTATATTAAAACTATTAAAAATTTAATTTTTTAGAATTTATATTAGATTATATTTATTTCTTCTCATAAAATAGTAAGATAGTAGTTATAGAAAAATAAGATACAATATTATTTTATTTATCCTGATATTTTTTTAAAGGATGAATATATTGAAAGATTTAAATAGAGAGGAAATGATTAGCAATTTATTAAATTATTGGAATAGAATTGGGAATCTTGGATTACTTAGATTTAGAAAGAATAGCATAATAAATATTGTTGTAAAATTAAAGTTTTATAGAAAAATTTTTATTTAAGTAATTTTTTAAATGTAAAAAAAATATAATATTAATTTTTTTAAACATTAAATTATAATAATATTATGTAAGAGGAAATTATGGATTATAAAAAATAGTGCGAATTATTAAATTAGTAGTTAAAATCTACACAAGAAAAATGTTATAAATTAGAAGAATTAGTTAAAAAATATAAAAAATTTAAAACCGAAATACAAAATGTAATAAAAACATTTTCAAATTTTTTTAACGAAGAAGTTACCAAATTATCATAGAAAAATACTGCTCTTAAAGAATCTTTATCTCAAAAAAATAATATAATTTAGGGATTAGAAAATTTATTAACTAAAATTATATTTAAATGTGATAAAACATGTTGTAAAAACACTGAAGATAAAATTATAATATAGCAAATTAAAAATATTAATCAAACAAAAACCTCAATATAGGATTATCAAAATAAAATTATTGAAAAAAATGAACAAATAAATATTTTAACATAGCAAAATAAAAATTTATTAAAATTTATTAATGAAATTAAACAAAAAACAAACTTTGATGAAAATTATAACAATGATGAAATTTATGAATTTAATAATGATTTAAAATTTGATATAAAAAATATTTTATTATATAATCAAATATCAAAAAATTTTTAGTTATTAGATGATAAAATTGATTCAATTATAAATATTTCAAATTCTATTTTAAAAATTATCCAACAAATTTATTGTTAGCCACATGAAACACAACCTACTTGGATAGTTGAAAAAAATGATCAATAAAAATGATTTAATTTATTTAGCAGGATCATCTGGACTTGTTGGTTCAGCAACAAAAAAATGCTTAATAAAAAATGGTTATATAAATATATTAGAAATACAACACAATAAATATGATTTAAGAAATCAAAATATCGTTAATGAAATTTTTAATAATAATAATATTAAATATGTAATTGATGCTGCAGCATTAGTTGGTGGAATACTTGCAAATTCAACATATCCTTATAATTTTATATATGATAATATTACAATACAAACAAATATTATTAATGCAGCAAAAGAACATAATATTTAGAAACTAATATTTTTAGGTTCTAGTTGTATTTATCCAAGAAATTGTCCTCAACCAATTAAATAGGAATATTTATTATCTTCTGAATTATAGCCAACAAATCAATGGTATGCTATTGCTAAAATTGCAGGTGTAAAATTATGCCAAGCATCTAATAAACAATATGGAACAAAATTTATTTCTTTAATGCCAACTAATTTATATGGCGAAGAAGATAATTTTGATTTAGAAAGTAGTCATGTTTTACCAGCTATGATTAGAAAATTTCATGAAGCTTTACCAGATAAAGATGTAGTTCTTCTTGGAACCGGACAAGTATATAGAGAATTTATGCATGTTAATGATTTAGCAAAATGTATCTTATTTTTATTAGAAAATGATGTAAATGAAGATTTGTATAATGTTGGAACAGGTAAAGATTTAAAAATAGAATAGTTAGCATATATGATTCAAATAATTACTGGTCATACCGGTAAAATTTGTTGGGATATAACTAAACCAGATGGAACGCCTAAAAAACTTTTAGATGTTAGTAAAATTCATAATATAGGATGGAAACACTCTATTGAATTATTTGAAGGATTACAAAATACATATAAATGGTTTTTGTAGAATATAAATAATCTTAAAATAAGAATTTTATGATAGAATTAAATCAAATTACACTATTTAATTTAAATTGTAATACTCCAGAAGAATCCGTTAAGGCTCTTAATTATAGTGCAAAAAATATTAAATTTAATAAAATAATTTTAATATCTAATTTTTGTCCTAAAAATTTAACTAATAATATAAATTTTTATAAAATAAAACCAATGACATAGTTTTAGTCAGGAGAATTTTCTTTAAGAGAAGTAAACAATTATATAGACACAGATTTTCAATTACAAATTCATACAGATGGTTTTGTAATTAATCCATAGTTATGGAATAATTAGTTTTTATAGTATGATTATATAGGTGCACCTTGGCCAATAAAAGAATGGTGTCCTATTAATAGAGTTGGAAATATTGGATTTAGTTTAAAAAGTAAAAAATTTCTTTAGCTTTGTTCTAAATTACAATATAATAATTTTATACATGATGATATTATGATAACAAATACATATAAATGGTTTTTTGTTAAAAATGGATGTAAATATGCTCCTGTTGAAGTGGCTATGAAATTTGCTTTATAGTCTTTAATTCCATAGTGCGAATTTGACTTAACAAAAACATTTGATTTTCATGGAAGACAATTTCCACAATGTTTAGAAAAAATCGAAGAAATGCATCGATGGTGGAATGAAACATATTAGCAAAATGAAAGATAAAATACTTCTTAAATTAAATTATCAACAACATCTTAAAAAATATTATTATTGGGCAAAAAATAATTCATTTTTTACTAATAATGAAAATAATTCAAATAAAGATATTTGTATTTATATTGATAAAAAACTACCATAGGCATAGTTTGATAAATATCAAATTAAAATAGCTATTTTAGAAGAACCAGAAATTACAGATAAATTTATTTATGATTATTGTTTTAAAAATTCATAGATTTTTACCATGATATTTACACATCATTTAAAATATGTTGATAATAAAAAATTTTTTTGGTATCCATTTGGATCAACATTTTTATTAAAAGAAAATTTATGGTCAACATATAATCAATAGAAAAAAAAGAATATTTCAATTGTTTTATCACAAAAATTTTGGGCACCTGGACATAAATTAAGATATGAAATTGTAAAAAATTATTCTAATATGATTGATGATATTTTTGGAAAAGGATATATTGATATTGGATCTCATGCACAACCTTGGTTAAAAATTTTATCATTAAAACAATATAGATATCAATTAGCAATTTAGAGTTGTCAATAGTATGGATATTTTACATAGAAACTTATTGATTGTTTTTTATCTGGTGTTATTCCTATTTATTGGGGAAGTAATTTATCAAATATTACTGAATTTAATTTAGATGGAATTATTTTTTTTAATTAGAATGAAAACATTAAAAATATATTTACTAAATGTAATTAGTAGTATTATAATACAAAATATAATGCAATTTAGGATAATTTTAAAATTGCTCAAAAATATGTTTCATATTTATCATGGATATATGAAAAACACTTAAAACAAATAATAAAATAATATTATATAAAAGGAATTATAATGAAAGTTAAATATGCTGGAAATAAATTTGATAAAAAATAGTTATATAATGCTATAAAATGTATAATTTAGAATTGGTGGGTATTTGGCAATAAAGGATTATAGTTTTAGAAATAGTTTTGTAAAGTTATTGATAGAAAATATGGGGTTTTTGTAAATAGTGGTAGTAGTGCTAATTTACTTGCAATATATTATGCAAAAAAACTTGGATATAAAAAGGTAATTACTCCAGTATGTGGATTTCCAACAACAATTAATTCAATTTTACAATTTGGATTAGAACCAATTTTTATAGATATTGATAAAAATAATCTTAATTTAAAAATTTTTGAACTTTAGAAAGCAGCAAAATAGAATCCTAATTCAGTACTTATGTTTGCACATGCTCTTGGTAATCCTCCAAATATGAATTAGGTTATGAAAATAGTTAAATCTTATAATCTTTATTTAATTGAAGATTGTTGTGATGCTTTAGGTTCAAAATATATATTTTAGACTTAGAAAAATAAAAAAATATATAAAAAATTAGGTACATTTGGTCAACTTGCTACATATTCATTTTATCCTGCACATCATATGTCAACTGGGGAAGGTGGATTTATTGCTACTGATGATTATAAAATTTATAAAACCTTAGTTTCTTTTAGAGATTGGGGAAGAGATTGTATATGTCATGGTAAATAGGATGCAGTTAAATAGAATGGTAAATGTGGAAAGCGATTTAGTGAATGGTTACCTGGTTTACCTAATTTAAAATGGGATCATAAATATTGTTATTCTGAAATAGGGTTTAATTTTAAACCATTATAGCTACAAGCAATAATAGGATTATAGCAAATTAAAAAATTATCAAAATTTTAGAAGATACGATCTTATAATTTTAACAAATTGTATTATATTTTAAGTAAATATTAGCATTGGTTATCTATAGGTAAATAGTAGTTAAATTCAAAGGTAAATTGGTTTTGTTTTCCAATTACAATAAAATAGAATGCACCATTTACTAGAGCATAGTTTATTCAATATCTTGAATAGAATGGAATAGAAACTAGATTATATTTTGGTGGTAACATTTTATATCATTAGGCATATAAAAATTTTGTACAAAAAAATTACTAGGGGGATTATAATAAAATTCATTAGAGATTTCCTGAAGCAAAATATATAACTTAGAATACTTTCTTTTTGGGAATATCTCAAATAATAACACCTTAGCAAATAGAATATGTTTGTTAGAAAATAAAGAATTTTATGGAGAAATATATATGTTAAGAACAGCAGAATTTGTAACTCCACTACATCCAGATAAAATTTGTGATAGAATTGCAGATGCAATATTAGATGAGTGTTTAAAACAGGATAAAAATACAAGAGCTGCTATTTAGGTAATGGGTGGTCATGGAATTATATCAATAACTGGATAGTTAACTACAAATGCATATGTTAATATACCTGAAGTGGTAAGATCAATTGATCCATTTGAAAAGATTGGAATTCAAGTAAATATTGTTAATCAATCTCCTTAGATTGCAAGAGGTGTTGATGTTGGCGGAGCAGGAGATCAAGGTATTATGATAGGTTATGCTTGTAATTAGAACGAGTAGATGGTACCACAATAGTATTATTTAGCTAGAAGTTTATGTAAATATTTATATAGCTATTATCCTTATGATGGAAAAACACAAATTACTATAAATGAAAATAATGAAATAGTAAATATTGTTGCAAGTTTCCAAAATGTTTGTTATAATGAATTATAGAATACTATAAAAATTTGGTTATATAATAATAAATATAATAAAAATTCTAAATTAGCATTAGATGTTTAGATAATGTGTAATCCCGCTGGAGATTGGAATTAGGGAGGATTTAATGCAGATATTGGTCTTACTGGCCGTAAAATTGTTGTAGATGCTTATGGACCAAGCATTCCAGTTGGAGGTGGTGCATATAGCGGAAAAGATCCGAGTAAAGTTGATAGGTCTGCTGCATATATGGCAAGATATATTGCAAAATAGATTTTAAGATCAGAAGAATTAGATTATGATAATGTTTTAGTTAGATTAGCATATGCTATTGGATATAATCAACCATTAGAAGTTAGTGTATTTATTGATGGATATTATGATTGGCATATGTCAAAATATACAAAGGATAAATATGATTTATCGCCAAATGGAATTATTAAGTTTCTTAAATTAAAATAGATTACTAATTATTCATAGATTGCTAGTTGGGGACATTATGGAAATAATTACAACTGGGAATAAAATAATTTATATTGATATTGATGAAACAATATGTAATACACCAATTATTAATGGAATTATAGATTATACAAAATCTAAACCAATAATTGAAAATATTAATAAAGCTAATAAATTGTTTTTAGAGGGTAATACAATAATTTATTGGACTTCTCGCGGAGTAATTTCTAAAATAGATTATTCTTAGTTAACATATAAACAATTTGATTCATGGGGTATTTTATACCATAAAATTATATTTAATAAACCATTTTATGATATATTTATTGATGATAAAGCAATAAACTCAAGAGATTGGAAATAATGAATTTTAAAAAATTATTTATATTTGAAATGGCAAATAATCATATGGGTGATGTAAATCATGGATTACAAATAATTGAGTTATATTCTAAATTTATTACACAATTTCCATAGTTTACTTTTGCATTTAAGTTTCAAATGAGAGATTTAAATACATTTATTCATAAAGATTATTTTAAGAGAAATGATCTTAAATATATTAAAAGATTCAAATAGACAGCATTAACTTTAGAATAGTTTAATATTCTCAAAGAAAAAGCTAAATCATTAGGTTTTTTAACAATGTGTACTCCATTTGATTAGAAATCTGTATAGAATGTTATTAAACTAAAGTTTGATATTTTAAAAATAGCTAGTTGTTCATTTACAGATTGGCCATTACTCAATTAGATTGTTAAATATGATATACCTATAATTGCTTCAACTGGAGGTTCTACATTATAGTAGATCGATAATGTTGTATCATTTTTTAAACATAGAAATAAAGAATTTGCTATAATGCATTGTATTGGTGAATATCCAGTATTATTATAGCATTTAAATTTAAATCAAATTGATATATTTAGAAAAAGATATAACATATAGGTTGGATTTTCATCTCATGAGAATCCCAAATATATGTAGGGCATAAAATGTGCAATAGCAAAGGGTGCAAATATTTTTTAGCGGCATGTTGCATTAGTAACTTCTACAACTCCTAAAAATGAATATTCATCATAGTATTAGGATATTAAATTATGGCTTTAGTCTGCAAGATAGACATTTTTAATTTGTGGTTAGCAAAATAAAAGAGAATATTTTTCTGAAAAATAGTTGAAAGATTTAAAACAACTTAAAAGAGGAGTATTTCTTAAGGGGGATGTTATTAAAGGTTAGATTATTGGAAGAGATAATGTTTATTATGCATTTCCTTCATGTTAGAATCAAATTCTAGCAAATGATATGTCTAAATATGTAAAATATAAAATAAATAATAATATAGCTAAAGATAGTCCATTAATGTCTTTATAGAGTGAAAAAATAGATAAAAAAGAAAAGATTTTAAATATTGTAAAAACAGTAAAAAATATTATATAGAAAAGTGGAATTATTATTCCTCAAGAAATTGAGTTATAGATTTCTCATCATTATGGAATTGATAATTTCTTTTAGTATGGACTTACAATGTTTACTATTGTAAATGAAGATTATTGTAAAAAATATTTAATCTTACTTCCAAATCAAAGTCATCCATAGCAATATCATAATAAAAAACAATAGACATTTTTTATTATATATGGCACAGCATAGATTTTTTTAGATGGAAAATTAATTAATGCTAATAAGGGTGATATTGTTACAGTTCTTCCGAAGGTAAAACATATGATAAAAACAAGTACTGGTTGTATAATATAGGAAATTTCATCAACACATTTTAAAGATGATTCATTTTATACATCTGAAGTTAATAAAGATAGAAAAATAATTGTTAAATATTGGAAAGATATATATGAATATTAAGGTTTCAGATTATATAATACAATATATTAAAAGTAAAGGTGTTAATGATGTATTTTATCTTCCCGGTGGAGGTTGTATTCATTTAGTTCATTCATTAAAAGTAAATAAAATGAATTCAATTTCAATGCTTCATTAGCAAAGTGCTAGTATTGCTGTAGAAGCATATGCACAATATACTAAAAATTTTGGTGTTTGTCTTGTAACATCTGGACCCGGAGGAACTAATGCAATTACAGGTTGTGCTGCAGCTTGGTTATAGTCTACACCTGTATTATTTTTATCGGGACAAGTTCAAACTAAAGATTTAAGAAATCATAATGGAAATCCTCGACAATTTGGTTTTCAATAGTTAAATATTGTTGATATTGTAAAACCAATAACTAAATATGCTGTTACAATTGAAGATCCCAATATGGTTGTTTATGAATTATAGAAAGCATTTTATATGATGAAATTATCTGATCGTAAGGGTCCGGTTTGGTTAGATATTCCATTAGATATTCAATCATCAGAAATAGATTTAAATAAATGTATAAGGTTTCTTCCTTAGTAGAAATAGCAAATAATTGATTTAGGTTTTATTTATAATCTATAGAAAGCTAAGAAACCCATATTATTTTTGGGAAATGGAATTAGATATGATGTTTGTTAGCAAAAAATTTTACATTTAATAAAACATTTAAATATACCCGTTTTAACAACATGGAAAGTTATTGATTTAGTTACAGAAGAACAACCATTATATTTTGGAAGACCAGGAATAATAGCTCAAAAATATGCAAATATAATTCAACAATAGTCAGATTGTATTTTATGTTTAGGTTGTAGATTGGATACCGGACAAATAGCATATAATCAAAAAGATTTTGGTCATGAAGCTATAAAAATTATAATTGATATAGATGAAAATTAGTTAGCTAAATTTTCTAAAATGAATAATGTTATTAAGATTAAAGCAAATGCATCTAAAGTTATTGATTAGTTATTAAAACAATAGATTAATATTAATGTTAGTAATTGGATAAATTATTGTAATTAGTTAAAAAATAAATATCCGGTAGTATTACAATAGTATTATTATGAAAAAGATTATGTAAATGAATATGTATTTATAGAAGAATTATCTAATCGATTAAATAATGAAGATATAATTGTGGTGGGAAGTTCTGGAACTTGTGCTTAGGTAACTTTTCAAACAATTAAAATGAAAAGCGGGCAAAGAATTATAAATACACAAGGATTAGGGTCAATGGGTTTTGGATTACCAGCAGCAATTGGTGTTGCAATAGCAAGTAATACTTAGATTATTTGTATTTAGGGTGATGGAAGTTTTTCTATGAATATACAAGAACTTTAGGTTATTAGAAGATTAAATTTGCCTATAAAAATTTTTATATTTAATAATAAGGGTTATCTTTCAATACGAAATACACAAAATGGATTGTTTGATAGTGTTTATGTTGGTTCAGATTAGTAGAGTGGTTTAACATTATGTAATATTAATAAAATAGCTCAAGCATTTGATATTAAGTATAAAGAAATTAATAATAATACACACTTATCATTTATTTTGGATGAGGTATTAAATTAGATTAATTATGCTGTTATTGTTTAGGTTCATACTGATCCTAATCATAAAACAAAACCAAGAACTATAGTATAGAAAAAATAGAATGGAGAATTATATACATTACCTATGGAGTATGTAAAATGAATAAATGTAAAATATGTGGAGGATAGTTAATACATTTTCATACATATAAAGTAACCGCAAATAGAGCACAGTATTTTGCAAAATCAAAAAATGAAAAAGATTCTCCAATAGATTTAATTCTTATGGAATGTATTGATTGTGGTATTATTCAGGTACCAATGAAAGCTGTTAAATATTTTAATCATGCAATTAAATCACCTGATTGGACACAAGATAAATTTAGAATATATCAAAAGGAAAAATTTATTCAATAGTTTTCTTTATAGAATAAAAAAATAATACAAATAGAAGATTAGCCAATTGCAGATAATTATGATGCATTTTTCTTATTTAATTATTTATAGCATTTTCCTAATCCAAGAAAAGTTTTAAAACAAATATATAATAATCTTCCCGATAATGGCGTTGGCATTGTATAGGTTCCAAATTTTGATTAGATTATTAGAAATCAAATTTTTGCAGAATTTATTATTGATCATTTGTATTATTTTACTAGTAACACATTAAAAAAAACATTATAGATTAGTGGTTTTGATGTTTTAAGAATATAGTAGATTTGGTAGGGTGCATCATTATCAGCAACAGTAAAAAAAAGACCACTATTAAATAAAATTCCATTTATTGAAAATCAAAAAAAATTAGTTTAGGATATAGATAAATTTATAGAAAATAATTATAAAGTAACAATTTGGGGTGCTGGACATCAAACATTAATGTTATTAATGATGATAAGAAATATAGATAAAATATAGTTTATAATTGATGATTTTATAGATAAACAAAATTTATATACACCAGTAACTCATAAATTAGTATATCCTAGTTAGTATTTATTAAAAAATTCTGTTAATGGGATTATAATAAGTGTAGGATGGCAATATAAAAAAGTGCTATAGAGAATTAAAAAATTAAAATTATCAAATATTAATTTTTCAATAATTGATAAAGCAACCTTAAGGGATATAAAAATATGAATAAAAGAAAAGAATTAGAAAAAAGAAAAAGAGATATTATAAAGAATGATAAACCTTATGTTTATTAGAAAATGCTTAAATTAAATTAGAAGCTTGAAAATGGGTAGAGTATAGCAATTATACAATTTCAATATAATTATATATGTAATTTTAAATGTTAGCATTGTTCTGTAAAAAGATTTCAAGGCCAATCAAATAAAAGAAAATTTACAATTGATGATGTAAAAAAATTATCTAAATAGGCAGATTAGATGGGATTAGCAAGATTTGTAATTACAGGGGGATAGCCATTAATATTTAAAGATTTTGATGAATTAATACAAGCATTAGATCCATCTAAATTTTATATTAATGTAGATACAAACGGATGGTATCTTGATGATAATAAAGCAAAACATTTAAAATAGATTGGAGTTGACAGAATACAATTAAGTATAGATAGTCTTAATGAACAATAGCATGATAAGTTTAGAAGAACACCTGGTTCATTTAAAAGAACAATGAAAGCAATTGACGCTTCATTAAATGCTGGATTAGATATTTTTATTCAAACAGTTGTAACACATACAAGATTATATTCTCAATAGTTTATTGATTTTGTATAGTATTTTAATAACAGAGATATTGGGGTGTTTGTTTCATATGCAAAACCCGTTGGAGCATGGTAGGGATATTATAAATAGTTAGTTAATAAAGAAGATATGAATTATTTTAGATAGTTGTAGAAAAAATATAATTTATTTACACATTTAACTCCAGCTTATGGAAGAGATCTTGGATGTATTGCAGTAAAGGGAATGATATCTATAACTGAATATGGTGATGTTATGCCTTGTCCATATATTCATGTATCATTAGGTAATATTTTTAAATAGTCCCTTAGGGATATTATTCAGCGAGGACTTAATATTAAACAATTTGGAGAATGGTAGAGTACATGTTTAATAGCAGAAGATATTAATTTTATTAAAAAATATATTTAGGGTCGAACATATAATAAACCACTTCCAGTTCAATATCAATAGGTTTTTGATGATAATAATAAAACACAAAAACCATTTAATGAATATATGAAATAGACAGGTAAATTTTCTATATGAATAAATAGGAATATCAACAATTTATATTTAATATATTTAATCATTATAAATGTAAAAATTATATGGATGAATTAATTTGTTTACCAATATATAATAAAACTAAAATTGTAGGATATTTACATCCAATAATTTTTGGATTTGAATATATTATGCCAGAAATTATACCACTTATTACAAAATGGAAAAAAGAAAACCCATCTATTTCTGCATCAAGAATGATAAATATTACAGAATAGATGACTCAAGAATGGATTACAAAATTTGTTTTATTAAGAAAAGATAGACTTTTATTTATGATTCAAGATATTAATTATCGTTATATAGGATATATTGGATATTCATCATTTAATTTTTTTAAAAAATAGTGTTAGATTGATGCTGTATTAAGAGGATAGAAAAATTTATTACCTGGAATTATGGGAATGTCAATTAAAACATTATTATATTTTGGTTTTAATAAACTTTTGCTTGAAAATATATTAATATCAACAGATCCAAATAATTTACGTGCATATAATTTATTTCAAAAAATTGGATTTAAATAGTTTGATAGAGTTCCATTAAAACTTATCTATATTAATGAAAATTAGTCACGATGGATACCTGATATAACATTAACAGAAAATATTGGGCAATATTCTGCAAAAATGAAATTTGATAAAGGAGTAAAATATTATGAGTAAATAGAACAAAAAAATATATTATGCAGGTCCATCTATTGTGCAACAAGATATAGATTTTGTATTAGATGCATGTAAGAATGGTTGGTATGATAGAATGTCTGATCATATAATTGGTCTTGAAAATTAGATAAAAAAATATTTAAAAACAAAATATGCAATGGCAACAATGTGTTGTACTCATGCTCTTCATTTAGCATGTTTAGCAATTGGTTTAAAGGAAGGTGATTAGGTAATAGTTACAGATCATAGTTGGGTTGCAACAGCTCATACTATAGCATATACTGGTGCAAAATGTGTTTTTGTTGATATAGATCCCAAAACTTTATGTATTGATCCCCAAAAAATAATAGAAGCTATTACCATAAAAACCAAAGCAATTATGTTAGTTCATAATTTTGGTGTTCCAGCAAAAATGAATTAGATAATGGATATTGCAAAATATTTTAATTTAAAAGTAATTTAGGATGCAGCTCCAGCTCTTGGAGCATTATATAAAGGAAAACCAGTTGGAACTATTGGTGATATTGGATGTTTTAGTTTTCAGGGAGGTAAAATAGCTGTAGCAAATGAGGGTGGAATTTTTACAACAAATAATGAGAAATATTATAATACAGCACAATTAATGGGAAATATGGGAAGAACAGATAGTCAATTTACTTTTTGGTCAGATTATTTAGGATTTGAATATCCATTGGGTAATCTTCAAGCAGCATTAGCATGGTCACAGGTAAAAAGAATTGAATAGCTTGTTGCAATGAAAAGACAAATACATGCATGGTATTATGAAAGATTTAAAAACGATGATAGATTTTAGATGATAAAGTAGTATTAGGGAGATAGAGCAAATTATTGTTATTCATCAATTTGGATAAAAAAATATAATAAATCAAAAAATGCTGTATAGATAGTATCAAAGTTAAAATAGAAAAATATTCATTGTAGAAATGGATTTCCACAGATGAGTTTATTTCCAATGTATTAGCAGAGATTTAAAAATCCAATTGCTTCATCGTTTGCTTATAATGGATTAGTTTTACCATCAGCTTTAAATATTGTTGAATAGGATATAGATATAATTTATAAAACATTATTAAATATATTATAATTAAAAATATTAATATGAAAAATAAAACATTATTAATAACAGGAATTTCAGGTTATGTGGGTAGTTAGATATTATATCATACTATTGATAAGTTTATAGTTTTAGCTCCAAAACAAAATGAATTAGATTTATTAAATATTAATGATGTTAAAAGGTATTTTAATTCTTATTCAATTGATTATGTTATATATTATGCAACAGATGAAAAACATTATGAAAATTATTAAAATACAGCATTAAATTCAAATTTACGTATGTTTTATAATATTTTACATAGTATGTCAAAAAATTGTCAAATGCTTTCATTTGGTTCTAGTTCTTAGTTTAAATAGAATGGTATTCCAACTGATTCATATAGTTTTTCAAAAAGAGTTTTAACTGATTTAATTTTATATTATCAATTAAAAATGTTTCAAATATGGAATGTTTTTAGTAAAAATGAAAGAAAAACTAGGTTTATTAAATCAGCTATTATAAATTATATTGAAAATAAACTAATAACTATATATAATAATAAAAAATTTGATTTTTTTTATATAAAAGATTTATTAAATTTAATTGATAATTAGATAACTAGCCAAGATTCACCAAATGGTATTATTAATTATGTGTATAAACCAATAAGAAAATTAAGTGATGTTGCATAAATGATTAATTGTTTAGATAACTATAGAGTTCCTATTATAATTAAGCAAATATCATCAGAATATATTAGCGAAAATGATTATTTTTGTGATATTTTATCTGAAAGATTTGAATTTGATAATTTACAAATAGGATTATAGTAGACATATATAGTATTGAGAAAATAGTATGAAAATAAATCAAAATGATATTTGTATAGTATTAGGAACTTGTAAAAAATATTATTAGAATAGATTTCGTATTCAAACTCAAACATTTTTAAATGATATTGATAATAATAATATTATTATTTGTAGTGATTCAGGAGAATAGATATATGGATTTAAAACAACAGTCACCCAGAGAAAAACAGTATTACCAGGGCTTAGTCAATCAATAGATACCAAGGCTTTTTTAGGTCAATTATCTATAATTAGATAGTTAGATTTTGAATATTTTGCTGTAATATGTGATGATACTTTTCTTGATATTAAATATTTATTAAATAAAATTAATTAGTGTTAGCTTTATTAGGGATATTTATATGCTGGTATGCCATTGATGAAATTAGTTAATGGTTATAAATTTAAAAATGGATTTGCTTCAGGTGGTAATATAAGATTTTTTAATAAAAAATCAATTGAATGTTTAGCAAAATATTTATTAGATAGTAATGATTATTATTCTATATTACCAAATAAATTTCAAAACGACTTTGAATTTAATAGATGTGATGATGTTGTTACGGGATATATATTTGAATATAATAACATTCCATTACAAAATATTTACAATGATCCAATGGTATTAATAATGACACAAACATTTCCTAATGTTTATGACTGTAAAAAATATATAGAAAATAATCATCAAGTTGGTTATCATTTTTTATATCATTCTTGTCCATTACCAATTTAGTATCAAAATAAATATTTTGAAAAAATGATGCATTATGCACATAAACTTTCAAAGGAAAGATAATGAAAAAAGAAAATTGTATATTAACATGCTTTATTCCTATAGGACAATATTCGATAAAATCATTTTAGATTCATTTAAATAATCTTAAAAGATATTGTAAAAAATATAATTTAGATTATTTTGTATTAGATAAATAGATTTAGAAATATAATTTTAATGTACAAAGACAATAGCATTATAAATATGTATATTATCGTTATTATATATATGAATTATTAAAACAATATAAAAGAGTATTATATATAGATTTTGATATGTTATTTTTATAGGGATGTTAGAATGTATTTGAATTGGTTCCAGAAAATAAAATTGGTTATGTAAAAATGATGAATTTATAGGATAATGATATATCAAAGCCAATACTACAAAAAAATTGTGATATATATAATAAAATATATAATACAAATATAAAAAGCTTAAATATTTCAGGAGGATTTCATTTAATTCCAGATTAGTTTATTGAATAGTTAGAATTTAGTAAATTACAATTAAAAAAAGCATCATTATTAAAACCTAATATGGTATTTGATGTAGAATATATGAATTATTTTACATCAAAATTTGGTGATAATGTATTTGAACTTCCTATTGAATATAATTTTTTATATCCACACAAACTTTTTCCAAATACATAGAAATTTAATTTGCTTAGATAGCAAGCTGAATCAGGAAATATAAAAATAATTCATATTGTTGCATTATCTCCTTAGCATTTAGCTAATATAAGATATAATCATATGTTATATTTTGATAATAAATTTGGAATAAAATAAAAAATATGAAAACTATTATTATAACGGGTGGATTAGGTTTTATTGGTTCAAATTTTATTGAAATGATTCTTACAAATCCTCAATATCATAATGTTAAAATTATTAATATTGATTGTGATATGCTTAATAGAAAAAATCATAAACATTTATTACATATTCCATAGATTAATAACACACAAAGATATTAGTATAAAAATGCAAATATTTGTAATCTTACAAAAATGTAGGCTCTTATTTATTTTCATAGACCAGATAAAATTATACATTTTGCAGCAGAAACACATGTAGATTATAGTATTAAAAATCCTGAAAATTATGTAAAATCAAATGTTTATGGAACAATAAATTTATTAATTGCAGCATCTAAATATTATAATAAACTTTTAAATGAATAGTAGAAAAAAAATTTTAGATTTCATCATATTTCAACTGATGAAGTTTTTGGAGATTTTCCAATTAATTCAACTCAAAAATTTACAGAAGATTCAAAATACTATCCATCTTCACCATATTCAGCAACAAAAGCGAGTGCAGATATGTTGGTTCATGCTTGGCATAAAAGTTATGGATTACCAATTTCTATAAGTAATTGTTCAAATAATTATGGAAAATATCAAGATAATAGTAAATTAATTCCCAAGGTTATTAATCATTGTTTAAAAGAAGAAATTATACCAATTCATGGATCTGGTGAATATATTAGAGATTGGATTCATGTTGAAGATCATTGCAGGGGAATTCTTGCAATTTTAGAAAATTTAGAAAAAACTAATAATGAAATATTTCTTTTTGGTGGTTAGTGTGAAAGAAGTAATCTTTATATTATTAATTATATCTGCGATTTAATGGATAAAAATAGACCACGTAAAAATGGAAAATCATATAAATAGCTTCAAAAATTTGTGGAAAATAGAATTGGCCAAGATAATCGTTATGCAATAGATAATACAAAAGCAAATACAATTTTAAATTGGTATCCATAGAAAAAATTATAGGATTCATTAATATAGTTAATATGAAATTTAGATATAATTATTTATTTGAATTATTAAATTATACAAAAGAACAAATTAATTATTTATATAATAATACAGGGTATGGAAATTTATGTAAAAATTATAATCTTGCATAGAAATATCTAAAAAGTAAATTATATTAGAATTAGATTATTGATATTGTTCAATGTGATTTTTGTAATCTTGATAAATCATTAGAAAATTGTTTTGTAATTTTTGAATCTGATTATTTACCAATTAGTTTTATTGAGATAATTAAAAGACAAAAGGGATTAATATTAGTAAATTCATAGTGGATGAAAAATGTTGTATTAAATGAAACACAATGTAATGAAAAAAGAATAATTAAAATACCATATCTATAGAATTTCAAAAAATTAGATAAATATAAATCTCTTAAGATTGAAAAATCTTCTAGATTAGTATTTTATACTATTGCTGATTATAAATGTGTAAAAAATCTTTTATCTCTTTTTGATGCATTTAATATTGCATTTAAAGATAATGAAAGTGTTTAGCTTATAATAAAAACTTCCCATGCAGAATTTTTACAATAGAGTTTATATAAAAGAAAAGAAAAATTTCCTAAAATTACTATAATTAATAATATGCTTTCTTAGATAGAAATTTTTAAATTACATTTAATTGGAGATATATATATTTCAACCGCTTTATCAGTTGGATGGGAAATACCACCTTTTCAATCATTATATTTTGGAAATTTATTAATATGTGGAAATCATAGTGCATATACATAGTGGGTTGATTTTAATTCTGCAATAGAATTAGAAAGTTATAAAAGGATAATTCCATTAAAGGAATATAGTAACGGAAGATTTAAAAATATACATAGTAATGGTTGGATGGTTAATATGATTGATAAATAGGAAATTGTAAATAAATTATTATTTACTTATAAAAATTATAATGAACTTAAATAGAAAAAACAAGATTTATCTAAATTTAGTATTTAGAATATTGATTATTGGATTTAGTTAAATGAAACAAAATAATAATAAGGAGAAAAAATATTTATGAAAAAATATTTAAATTTTATAGGAGGAAGAAGACACTTTCATGTCATCTTATTCATCTTATTTATATTAATTATTGCTATGAAAATATCTATTCCCATTTTCGCTTTATCACTTTCAAATTAGCAAATTTAGCAAATAACATTTACAAAAAATCAATCAATAGAAAACTATATACAATAGCAAATTTATGTTTCAAATTTATATAATTTAATAACTTAGGTATCAGCAATAACAGATTCTTTAGAAAAATATCAATTAGCAGATGCAATTTATACCTATAGTATATAGTTTTCTATTTAGCCAGAACTTTTATTAGCTATTATAAAAGTTTAGTCAAATTTTAAAAAGAAAATTATAAGTGTGGGAAATTGTGCGGGATATTTTCAAATTAATTTAAATTGTCATAAGGTATCAAAAAATTTTTTTAATGACACATATGAACAAATAAAAATTGCATGTGAAATATATTCATATTATAGAAAAATTCACAATGGATCAATAATAAAAACATTAAATTCATATAATGGAAATTCAAGTTTATCAAATCCATATGCGAATAAAGTATTAAAATATTATAATTAGTTTAAAAAAATTAAAAAATAAATTATAATAATTTTAATATATTATAAATATTAATAAAATAGGAGAATATTATAAAAATATGATATTATTTACAATAATATTAAGTATATTTTTTGTAATAAGTATAATTTTTGGTATTATTCAATATAAAGCAAGAATTAAAAATTAGAAAATTATATATGAAATGATTGTTAAAATGGATAAAGCATTACAAATAATGAGAAAGGTTGATAAAACGGGTGCATTTGAAGCACATGATATTGTGGGTTAGACATTTGTTCTTTTAGTTACTGCCATTGAATAGCTAAGAAATTATTTTGTTGGAATTGTTGGAAGTGACAAAGAAGAATAAAGAAAAGAATAATATATATTTTGGAAAATAGTTATAGAATATAATTATATAGTATATACACTCTAATGATCAAAATTATAGAGAAAAACTTTATATATAGCATATTAACAATGCATTTAAAAAAATAGCATCTTCAATGGTAAATAAATATCATATTCAAACACGGCTTCAAAATAGTGATATTATTATTCTTGAATGTGTTAGTTTTATGATTGAAAAAATGCCATTATTTGATTAGACTCGTGGTAAAGCATTTACCTTTTTTACTGTTGTTGCAAGAAATTTTGTTTTAAATGAATTAAATAAAGGAATTAAACATAATGAAAAATTTATAAGTTTAAATTATGAAAATAGAGATAAATAGTAGATAGCATTATTAGATCAATATTCTCATAATTCTTGGACAGTATATCAATAGGCAAAAAAAAATGCAGATATTGTAAGTAAAACAATGGAAAATTTAATTTTATTTATAAAATAGTAGTTTATTAAAACTAGAAAAACATAGGGTTAGGTTAAAATATGTTGGGCATTAATTCAAATTATGCAAGATTCTTAGCAATTAATATAGTTTAATAAAAAAATAGTTTTTTTATATATTAGATAGTTAACAAATGAATCAAGCAAAACAATTTCAATGGTATTAAAATAGTTAACAAAATATTATTATAAAATTAAACAAGATATTGTTGATAATTATACACAATAGTTTTATGATATTGGAGAATAAATTATGTAGAAAACAATTCTTTTTGATGATTATAGTATTTAGGATCTTTTTAGAGAAATTGTTAATAATTCACGACAAGTAAGATCATAGATAAAAGAAACACTTTCTAATTTGAATTCACAAATTGAAACCTTAGTTGATTATCAAGTTCTTTCACCAGAAATTTCAAATTATTTAAATACACTTGTAAAAAATGATGAAATTTTAATAAAACTTGCTGGTGTTGTTGCAAAAATTGTTTCTGCTAAAGCAAGAATGGAAGATTAGAATGATAACAAATAGTTATCACCTGAAGAAAAATAGTTATTAATAAAACAAGCAAGATAGTAGCTAAAACCATTTTTTGAAATTGGTAGAAAAAAATTTAATGAGAATTAAATCTAAAACAGATATAGTACAATTAACATATCATCAATAGCCAAGTATTGTTACAAATTATAATGTTAATAAAGTTAATCAAGTATAGTTTGATGAATTTTATTAGGTTGATTTGGCTGAAGTTGTTGATTTTGTTAAACCTAATTAGAAAAACAAAGATGGTGAAAATATTTATGTATAGGGCGCAATTAAGTGTCGTTTATTATATTTATAGTAGTATAAGGATAAATAGGATTTAGTAATAATGTTACCAAGAGATCCATTTATTCATCAAATGCCAATTATTGGTGAAATTGTTCTTTGTTCTAAGCATCCATCATTTGAATTTTTAGATGTTAAACAAGGTATTAATTTAGATCAATATTATTATTTTGGTGTTTTAAATATTCTTAATAATCAAAATCATAATGCTGTTTTGGCTTCATCTATAATTGGTTTATAGGAAAAATTACCAGATTAGAATTCTAAAGTTTATGGATAGGATTTTTATTATAATGATGAAATTCAAGAGGTCGATGTTGTTCCAGGTGATGTAAAGTTTTCGGGAAGATATGGTAATTCATTAAAATTTACTCATATATTAAGTAAAGATGGTAAAAAAAGATTACCCATAATTATAATTTCTAATAATCATGATAAAATAAATATATTAGATAATGGTTAGAGATTTTAGTCATTAAATAATTGTGGTTCATCTATTTTTTTGCAAAATATAGATTCTTAGCCAAATGAAATGATTTAGATTTCCTCTCAAAGATCATTATTAGATGAAATTAATGAATTTTCTTTAAGGGGAAATTCTATTGTTGCTAATTCTGATAAAATTATTATTAATACAAAAGTTGGTGATTTTGAATTATATTCAAAACAAAATATTGAATTATCATCAACAAAAAATATTTTTGTTGAAACTAAAAATATTAAAATGAAAGCAAATACTGTAACAATTATTGTTGGAGGTAATGAAATAATTGTAGATTCAAAGGGTGTTTCAATAAATGCTTCAAAAATTACACTTAATGGAACTACAACAATTAATGGAATATAGGCGGGTTCAACACCGGGATTTTGCTCATTACCTAATTGTTTATTTACTGGAGCACCACATACAATTAATATGGTTGGATCAAAATAGTGATTGAAAAAACATAGCTTAGTGAATTAATAATTAATGCAATTAAAGGAAAAACAAAAACTGAGGTTATACATTAGAAAATATCTCAAGTAATAACTTCTTATTTAATTGCAAATTTAGAAATTTAGGGAATATATACCGGAATAATACCTGGAGTTTTACCAATACCAGATCCTTTATCGGGTTCATATAAGTTTAAAACAATGGGATGTTTAATTAATAAAGATTTGTTAATGTATGCATCAAAAGTAGATATTAATTTTTGGTATAAAACAATTCTCAATTTAATAAAGGCTACAAGCTTATTTTTTGTAAAGTAGCAAAATGGTTTAATTATGTTATCTTCAACATCAAAGGTTTTTTCTTCAATAATACTAAGTAATATAAATATAAGTAATAAAAAAGAAATGTAGTAGATATGGCAAACAATATCTTAGACACTTGTCAATGATATTAAAAATGCAATCCCTATTCCGTCATTACCAGCAAAAAGTTTATTAAATGGAACCGGGATGGTAAATTTTACAAAATTTATATAATTATATAAATATAAAGGAAGGAAAAAAAATGAAAGAAAATTTAAAAAAAGAATTTGAAGGAATAGTTATTAATGCTATTGAAAAATATTTTTAGGAAAGTGGTATTAATCAAATACTATTAAAACTATATAAAAATACTATGTCTTAGAAATTAAATACTTCTACCGTTCAAAAAACACAAGTGCCAAAAATTAAAAATATTATTGATAATAATACAAAAACAATGAGTAAATTACAACAATTAAAATAGAAATTTCGACAAAATGAAGAGAAAATTTTACTTGATGAAGATTTATAGTCTCCCTCAATGAATATTTAGTAGAAAGTATCACCAAATATTAGAGTCACAGCAAATGAAAATATAGATCCCCTTAAAACAGGTAAATCTATTTTAGATGATGTAGATTCTTTACCTTCATTTTTAAAGAAGGGATTAGGTAAACTTCAAAGAAATGCAAAATCTTAAAAATATAGGATATCCATATTTTTACACAAATGAAGGTTTTTTTAATATAACAACAAATAAAGCAGATAATGCAAAAAATAAACTAATATTATTATTATCTACTAATGTTGGATAGAGAATTATGTCAAATAATTGTGAATTTGGCATTAATATTCAAAAATTATTATTTGAAAATATTCAATTTTCAAATTTTGAATAGATATTTAAAAACGAAATTAAAAAAATAATTAAAAAATGGATAAAATAGATTGATGAAGTCTAGATACAATTAGAAAATACAGGTCAAACATTAATAGTTAAATTAGATATTTAGGTTGATCAAGAACATAGAAGTTATAATTTGGAGTTAAATATAAATGAATGAAAAAAGAGAAATTAAATATTTAAATAGAGATTTTTAGACAACTCTTAAACGATTAATTGAGTATGTAAAATATTATTTTCCAGATTCATTTAATGATTTTTCACCAGCATCACCCGCAATGGTTTTTTTATAGTTAATAAGTTATGTAAGTGATGTTTTAAATTTTTATATTGATAAACAAACAAAAGAATCTCTTTTAACATTTGCAACTCAAAAAAAATGGATATATGAACTTGCACAATCATATGGATATAAAATAAAAATAGCAACTCCATCAATTGTTCAATTATATGTTTAGTGTGTTGTTCCAAAATCATAGGCCGGAGATTTTCCAAATTTTGAATATGCACCAATTATATTACCAGGAATGACTGTATATTCTTCAAAAATATCTCAATCTACATTTACGGTTATATAGTCAATTAATTTTAAAACTCTTTCTCAAAATGATGAAATATTACCAGTAAAAATTAATGAAAATAATTGGTATATTATAAGGAAAAAAGTTACTGCATATGCAATGATTGAAAAATAGCAAAAATTTGTTTGTGGATCAAGAATATCAGAAAATATTAAACTTTATTTGTAGGATAATAATGTTCTTCAAATTATATCAGTTACAGATACAGCAATTCCACCAAATAATTGGTATGAAGTTCCTAATTTATCTATAGATAATGTTATTGATGATAATATTAAATTTTAGGGTGGAGTTCAAGTTTATAAAAGAAAGAAAACAAATAAAAGATTTAGAGTTTTAGTTACATAGAATAATAAAACATATTTATATTTTGGATCAAGAAATAAATCAAATAGAAATGAATCTGAATTTTATGATATTTTTTATTCACAGTTTCAAAATGATGTATTAAATCCATCATTATTTGTTTTAAATAATAACTATGGTGAAATTCCATATGATACAACATTAAATGTTAAATATTGGATAGCAAATAGCATTACAGCACCAGCATTATCAATTGATACAATTGGAAATGTTGAATTTTATAATTAGGATATTAATACACCTGAATAGGAATTAATTTATGAAGCTGTTAAATCATCATTAATTGTAACAAACCCTACTCCTGCAACTGGTGGTAGTGGACCAGAAAGTTTATAGTCAATTAAATATAATACCCAAGCTCTTATTTCTTCACAAAATCGTGTAGTAACATTATAGGATTATACAAATGCATTAAAGGTTTTCCCACAACAATATGGAAATATTGCAAAATCTGCCGTAAGTAAAAATACAACAACAAATTTAATTTAGCTTTGGGTTTTATCATATAATGAAAAAAAGCAATTAGTACAAACACTATAGCAAACAAAAAAGAATATAGGATAGTATTTAGAAAAATATAGAGTACTTGGTGATTTTATCAAAATTAAAGATGCATATATTATTAATATTGGATGTGAATTTACAATAACTTGTTTACCTGGATTTGAAAAAAGAAAATTATTATATTTAGCAATTGAAAAAATTAAATAGTTTTTTAATATAGATAATTTTTAGATAGGAACACCAATAAACATAAATGATTTAAGAAATGAAATATTAAAAATAAATGGTATATCAAATGTTCTTAATATTTCATTAATTAATAAATATGATGGATTATATTCTCCTGTTAGATATAAAATTGAACAAGCATATAGTAAATAGGGAATTTATTATCCAAGTCAAATTCCATCAATTTTTTAGTTAAAATATCCAGAATTTGATATTGTAGGAAATGTATTATAATGATTTATTTAAGACCAATTTAGTATGCTAATTCATTACTTAGTAAATATCCCTATATGAATATAGGTGGTGATTCAAAATTAATATTAAGTTCATATATTGAACTTAATTCATCTATTATTTCAAGACCATTAATTTCTCCACCACATTTTTAGTTATTTCCAGCATCAAAAATTTAGGCATGGATTTATCCTAATTATGCAGATTTAAATGTAACATCACAAAAAGAAATTTCTATATATGCAATGTCAAAATAGTGGACTCCCGGTGCTGGAATTTTTTCAAAAAATAATATTAATACTGGAGATGGATCAAACTGGATAACATGTAATGGTATTAATCGATGGTAGAAAGCAGGTGGAGATTATTATATTAATAAATTTTATACAATAACAAAATCATATTCAACAATTTATGATATATATATTTTTGATGTTACTCAACTTCAAACAAATATAGGTTATATTATAAAATTTTATAATGAAACATCAAATTTTGGAATTATAGAATTTTATTCTCCAAATACAGATACATGTTTTTATCCAAAATATGTTTATTATGTTGATGATTTTATATATACAAGCCCAAAATATTAGATTAAATAGCCAGAAGATTTTGTTGTTAAAATTTTAAATCTTGAAAAAAGATATGAAAAAGAACAAAAAGTAATACTTAAAATTAAATTTATACCAAAACAATATTCAAGAGATTGGACATCTAGTGTTTGGTCATCTGAAAGAAATAATTGGTGTTTATCAAATAGATGTCCTGCATATTATGAAATATATGATGTGACAGATATTCAAGCAATAAAAGTTTATGGTTATTCATAGTATACAAGAATTAATTGTGATGGAAAAAATAATTATTTTACACTCGATATTGAATCATTACCAAGAAATAAATTTTATTCAATTAATATTAAAATTAATAACAGAATTTATAGTGATTTAGGAGTTTTTAAGGTTGTCTAATTATAATGAAATTAGTAAATTATTAGATAGTTTTTATAGACCGCAAGGAGAAATGGATGTTTATAATATTTATTTAAAACATCATGCTCCTAAAGAAATATTAAATGAATAGATAGGAAATTTTTATATTAGTAAATTTATTGAAGAAAAATCCCTATAGTTTGTTTAGCAAAAATTAGGTTATATTCACATTTCATAGTCTCAATATATAGAAAATATTGATTTTACAAAATCATTAAATACAATTATTGAGAAATATAATACAAGTATTACTAAAAGTGGGATATATGGATGGACATTACCATATGAATAGCAATATTCATTGTTAAACCTTCCTCAAATGCCAAATCAAGATATTGTATATCAAATTATTTCAACTAAATCAATAAATGAACTTTATCGCTATCATGTAAATGGTTCTTCTCAATTTAATATATCAAATTTTTTTCAAAATAATTTATATAAACCTCTTTAGATAACATATAATAAATGTATACTTAAATCTTGTTATATTAATATTTCAAATTCAGGTTCTATATATTTTGATTATAATGATAGACCAAGTAATAGTGCAATTATGATTTGTGCTTATCCAAATTTTGTTAATTATTTTGACAATACATCTCCATCAATTTTTTTTAACAAAAATAAATATCAATTTACTTCTTAGAATGTTATTTTTAAGGTTGATTGGAAAGTTGTAAGTGATAAATCATTACCACATAGACAGGGTGTTTTTGTAATTCAATATGGTGCAAAACAAAGTTGGATAAAATATGTTACTCAAAGTAATACATATAATAAATTTTCAGTAACAATATCAAAATCAACAGTAAAAAATTATTTAGATCAAAAAGAAAATATTGATTTATCAATTGGTTTTATTTTTACGGGATCTTCTATTAATAAACCTAAACCAATGTGTTTTTGTAATGCAAGAATAGAAAAAGTATGAAATTAATTAAAATAGAAAATAAAGAAGAGAAATTTGATCAATCACTTTCTGAATGGATTATTGGATCAGAAAATGATTTATATTCATATTTAACACAATCAACTTTAAGTAATGATTAGTATTAGAATATAAGAATTCTTCTTTCTGATCCTTGGCCTCGATTATTAAAATAGTAGCAAGATAAATATTCTTCAAATATTATATTGTTAAATAATAATATTACAAATTCTATAACATCATCATATAATATATTATATAACGAACAATTATAGTATGAAAATTTAAAAAATTCAATGTAGCAACTAATTTCATAGTCAACAAATAGTTTTCAAAAATATATTTTACAAAATAAAACCTTTGAAACAAACGATGTAAAAGTTTTTAAGTATAAAGTTCAAGTTCCTGAAGTGATATTATAGGCCTGTTCAATTCCATATAAAGTTATAATGACATAGCAAAATTTTTCAGAAAGTTGGCGTAAATAGCAATATTATCGTTCAGATGCTGGTAATTTAAATACAAATCAAACAAAAATTATTTCTTTAATTTCAAAAATGTATCCATAGAATGATAATAATAGATTTAAATTTTTATTTCAGATTGTATAGCCTCCACAAGAAATGATTAGATATGTTAATAGAAGAATAAAAAATTGGTAGATTATTCATCCCCCATTATCAATTGGAAATTATTATATTGGAAGTAGTAATAATACATTATAGTTTGTTTTTTACAAAAAATTAACTACATTTGGTGAAATTTATGTTAATTCTTATAAAATGCTTAAATATCCCTCTATTAGAAGATTTTAGTTTTAGGCATTAAAATCAAATGCAAATAATTCTAAAAGAATTATTACACCACATGAAATTAATGAATCAAGATTAATTTCGGGAGTTTCTTTGTATATTACAAATTCATTATTATTAAGTGATGATACATATCAATTTGATCATGAAGGAAAATCTTTATATTTAAAAACTTAGTATTCTGATAAAATATTAAAAAATATAGGTATTGATTCTTTTACCTTAAATGATACTATTGGATATTATAATAATTTATTGCCATATTAGGATTTATGTTTTCCAAGAATATATTTTGAAGATAACTAGGGTTATCATAGTAATAATATTAAGTATAGTTATCCCCATCAAAGTTATATGTCATCAGTTAATATGAATGTTATAGATAATTTTTTGTTTTCTAAAGATGAATATTCAAATATTTCAGCAATTTGTTATTCACAATAGTGCGACGATAATAAATATGGATTTTTACATGAAGTTGGTAAATATGCAATTGTTTTTAAGGCAAAATTAGAAAAAAGATATACCAATACAATACCATCTATTATTCCAAGTTCTAATTATAACGATGGAAACAATAATTTAAATACAGTATTTTAGTCATTACCTCAAAATAATAATATTAATAATATTAATTTATTTAAGCAAATGGTTTCTATAAGAATTTTACCAGAAAATGGTATACAAGAATTTAAAAATTTATTAAATAATAAAAATATTGGTATTTTATCATCATAGAATATGTTTAAATATGTTGAAGCAAGACCAGAATTGATAATGTATCAAGTTGCAAGTAGTTTTGAAATTAATCCTAACTCCAATATAGGAGAATTAAAAAGAAGATATTTTGGAGCAGCCTGGGTATCATTTAAATAGGTATTTGAATCATTAAATTTAGAAAAAACATCATTATACTATAAAGATTATGCAAACAAAATACTTTTAGCAATTTATTATCTTGAAGTTAAATCTGATAATTTATCAGATGTTAAATGGGCACATAAAATTAATACATATATTTTAGATAAAAATCGTTATATTTTAGATAAATCATATAGTCTTAATAATTTAACTTATAGTATCAATATTAATGCAGATACTTCTTCTTATGATTTATCATTTGGTAAAGGTTATGATTTTCCATATTATGAAACAACAAGACTTCAAATTGAATTAAGATTTACAGATATTATGAACACAATTCTTAGAACAAAAAATGCAGATAATGAAAGTGAGGAATTTAAATCTTTTTTCCCTAATACTCAATTTTTAGGGCCTTCTGAAACTTCATTATCATATAGTTCATTATATTATACATTGGTTAATATTACTAATAATTTAGATTATAGAAGAAGTGTTCCAGATAAAATATTTAATGTATTATTTACAGAAGATTATGGTTATATTATGTATAAAGATTTAAGAAATACATATAATAGTCAAGATACATAGTATCCAGAAAATTATTATGGAGAAATATTTATTCCACCATATACAGATTCTGTTGTGATAATTAATGATAATAAATGGAAAGATGATTTATGGGAATTATTTGGTTTTCAAAAGAAACTAATGCAAGGTAAAACATAGTAGCAAGTAATAAATATATTATAGTTTAATGAAACCATAGGAAACACTTTATTTGATGGTAAATATTAGTATCCCGATAATATAAGTAAAATATATCAACCAGCAAATAGATATTTTTATTCTCAATCAAATCAAGAAATATTTACTGATAGTAAAAATATAGTTTCTATTAATGAAACAAATTATAAGTTTACAAGAAAACCATTAAAACCTAAAAATAATTTTTCTGAATTTAATTTTATGTTTGATAAATATGGACAATTTATTACTTATAGAACTTTAAATAAAAGATATTTTGAATATAATAATTAGAGATATATAGATATTTTTGGAAAAACAGATTAGTTTATTATTGAAAAAGATAAAGATGATTTTTATAAATGTTATGTTATTATTGATAAATATTATCAAGGAAATTCAATACTTTCGTTTTTAATTAATGAAAAATGGAGCGATATTGTTACAGATAAAAAAATTGATATGTTTAAATTTTCTTTAAAGGATGTTAATATTTATCAAATAACAGATAGTAATTGGATTCCACCAGAAAATGATTTTTATTAGATTGCAATGCCACAATTTAGTCATAATAGTGGAATTTATGAATAGTCTATTGAGGTAAAATTATTTAATCCAGTATATTCATCATAGATAAGATATACATTAGATGGAACAATACCAAATACATCTTCACAAATTTATACCACACCAATAATTATTAATAATAATACAATAGTTTCAGCAATAATTTATAAAGATTTTACTGAAAGTAATGTTGCAATTCGATTTTATGAAATAAAAAATAATACACAAATAAATGAAGAAATGGGAGAAATAATTGAATGATTTTTTGTAAGATTAATGATGGTACAAATATAATTGTAAAAATTGTACCTAAAATGTTTTATCAAATTAATTCATAGACAGAATAGATAAATATTTTACATAAATAGTTTCTTAAATCATTAAATTATCTTGCAGGAGATTTTTCTTTAAGCTATTATGTTACATATAATGAAGCATTATTTAATTCAGTAAAATTAATTATTGATCAAATTTCTTCAAATGGTTTAGAATCAAAATGTTTTTTTTCAAAATTTGTTAATAAATAGATAATTTAGCTTTTTGAACAATAGCATTCAAATAGTAAACTTATTGCATTTACTGGAAATTATTTATAGTAGATTGTTTTTTATAAATATAATTATTTTTCATCAAGATACATATTAAAATTTAATTAGAAAACTCGATTTGTAAAAAATGATAGTTTTAATTTATATTTAATGCAATATGAACGAATAGACGAAAGATATAAATTAATTTTATAGCAAGAAAAAAGTAACGAAGATAATGCTTTATATCTTCCATTACCTTCGCGGTTTTATTTAAATTATGAAAATAAAGCAATAACAAATGTTACATTAAATTCATTTTTAGATTTATAGAATTATCAATATAATTCACCGCTTGTTATTTCTGCAATGCTTAATGAAAATAATTATAATATTAATAATCCTAATTAGTATGTTCATTTTGGATCTTTATATGAAAGATTTGTTGCATTAGCAAATAAATATTATTTACTTTATGATACAGCAAAATCATCTTATTATAATTAGACATATTCAAGAGTTGCTTCATCTGAAATATTAAAATCATTAGATACATTTGAGAGAAGTCAACTTTATCGCGCTGGATTATTAAAGGTAAATTCTGAAACAACATCAATTATTGATTTAGTAGATTATACTTCTTCACAATTTTCAAATTGGTTAACTGGAAAACTTAATACTTCTTCGGCTTATGATGCTATAAATCAACATAAATTAATTTCTCTTTTGCCATAGAATGTTCTTTTATAGAAAAGAAATCAAGATTTATTTAAATTTGTTAATTTTATGGGAAATAGTTTTGATGAAATTTGGGCAGCAATAAAAAATATAGCAAGAATACATTCTTTATTTGAAACTACATTAGAATCATTTACAAATTAGTTTTTATGGATTTTACTTAAATAGAATGGTATAAATTTTAATTTATCATTTAATAATTCAACATTATAGTTAATGTATTTACAGTATAGTACTATTACATAGCAAAAATTAAGTATTAATGAATACAACAAATTTGTTATGTCACGTTTATTATCAAATATACATTTTTTAAATAGAGCAAAAGGTACAAGAAATGCAATTGAACAAATTCTTAATATTTTTGGTTTATCAAGTAATTTAATTAATGTAATATAGTTAAGTCCATATAATAATTAGAATAATAGTTTTTATCCAGTAATTAAAAAATCATTAAATGGTGAATGTAATATTGGGATTAATTTATTTTCATTAAACGAATTTGTTATTATTAATTTTAAACCCAATTATATAACAATAAATAATAAAATATTAAATATTAATAATAAAATTATAACTTATTCTGATTTTAATATATAGTTTGATTCTTCTAAAGAATATTCTCTTGTTTTAAGAAGAACATTATCTAATAATTTAATAATTGAAATATATAAGTCAACATAGTTACTTTCATGTATAGAAAAACTTCATGAAAAATCCGGTTTTAATATAACAATAAATAATTCGTTAATTAATAAAATTAAATATATTATTAATTTATAGTTTGATAATAAATATGTTATTGGTAATGTTTTTTACAATTTTATAAATATAGATACAGCTGTAGATTTTAATGCTAATAATCCAATAATTCATTCGGGTAATATGATTGTTAATTATAATATCAACGATATTTAGGTTTCATTATTTGATTAGCAAGAATATTCATCAATATTTAGTTTAGGTAATTCACCAAGAACATTTTATTAGATAGATACACCATTGTCTTCATTTGATACTATAAATTTATCATTTAATAATACTCAATAGCCAAATGCTGAAATTAAAACAAAAAATGAAATTAAAAATATTTTTTCAAATGTATTTATAGGTGCAAGATATAGTAATTTTTTTAGTAATCAATTTATGTTTAGTTTAAATTAGCCAATAAACAATTTATTAGATAATTCTACAAATGATGAATATATAAGTTTAAAAGAATATAGAAAAAGGTATTAGAGTTTTTTTGATACATCAAATAATTATACATATTATGATTTAGTTAAATTATATGAATAGTTAGATGGAAGTGTTTTTAATGTAATTAAATCATTTGTTCCATATACAATTAATTCACATTTTGGTGTAATGCTTGATAATAATTTATTATATAGAAATAAAATTAAAACAATAACATTTACATAGAGTATTACAAATAAAAAACAACCAAATGTTATACAAAATATGAATGAATCATATAATTTTTTTACTTTATATCAAGGGGTTTCAAATGGTAAAATTTTTATAGATGATATTCAAAAATTAAATTTATTTTCACAAAAAAATATTTTTGGAAATTTTAATGATTTATTACCTAAAACAGAAATTAATACTATAATAAATAATTTAATATCAAATAATATTTCATTAATTGATAAAAATATACTTTCAAATACAACAAATGTTAAATATTGTGAAACATCATTAAGTTTAATTAACAATGTTTTAATTATTAGATAGGATAAAAATAATCCTTTAGAAATAATTAATCATATGGATAAAGTTATTTTTATTAATACATGTAATTCTATAAATAATAGAAAATCATTTATAATTGCAGAATCATATGATATTCAAAAACATACAATACCAGAAGAATATAAAATAATAATTCAATAGAGTGGATTACAAATAACAAAATAATAAGGAGATAAAAAATAATGGCATTTATTATACCCGGAAACCAAATAGTTGTTAAAGCTATTTTAACAAAAGCTGGAAGAAATCTTCTTTCATCAAGTATTGGAAGTGGAGCTACAAATTTTGATATTACTAAATTTGCTGTTTCCGATGATGAAATAGATTATTCAATTGCTAATTTAGAATAGATTTTAACCAATAATCCAGCATCATATCCAATATTAGAACCAATTATAAATGGTGATTTAATGATGCAAACAAGATTATATACAAATGAAGATATTAATTCGGGTCAAGTAATTTTGGCACAAGTTGAAATACCTGGCTTAAATCCATAGTCAACAATAACACTTGCTTCAAGTGTTGGAAATAATAAAACTATAGTAACTTATACTCCAAGAACATTGGGTGCATTAGTATAGACATATAATGTTTCATTTAATTTTAGTGGAGGTTTAGGAGTAAGCAAAATTGAATATTCTAATGATGTATCAAGTTTATCAGAAACAAATATTTCAGCACAAATGACTATTAAAAATGTTCAAACATTTAGACTTACTTTAGTTTAGACAGATGTTCCATTAAAATTTAGAATGAAAGTTGAGGGAACAAGAACCCACGCAAGTGAAACATATTATTTCGTAATTTCTGCAGCAAAATATAATGCAAATATTAATGTTGAATCACAGACACAATAAGGAAATAAAATAAAATGGCAACAACAACTACAACCACACAAGTTAAAGCAATTAATGATGATTTATTTAATCTTGAAAATCAAATACATTCAAAATATTATGTAAATTTTCAAGCATCAACAAATGATTATTATAATAATCCAGCAAAATTATATGAAAAAAGAATACTTAATCAAAATACAACAATAGTTGCTGGTAGTGGATTTATAAATTCACCAGTTTATACTGCAAGTTATAATGGAAATGTAATTTTTTCAGCAGTTAGTGGAAGTACAACAAGTACTCAATTTAAACAAATACAATCTTTGTTAAGAGGAAATTATTCATATACATCATCATGGATTCCAATTTCTTCAAGTACAAGTATAAATATGGTATGTAATTCATTTACTGCAATAAGTTTTACTAGTAATTTATTTGGTGATAAACTTACTTATAATTCAACTCAATTGGGAAATTTTTCTTTTACATGGGGAGGTACAACATATAATGTATTACCATATGAGGATGTTTCAGAAAGATATACAATTAATCTTAAAAATATTTATTATAATTCACCATAGTCTGCATTAGGATTTATTTATACTGGTACAACATTAACAGCTAATAGTTTTAAGGGATTAGTATTCGGTGAATTAGGATTAATTTTCTTTTATACTGGTTCTGGAACATTAACACCAATTAATAATGCTCAATTTACTGCAGTAAATTTAACATGTAAATAGCAATTAAATTCTAGAACATATTTTTGTCGTATTACAAATGAAAAATTTAATGCTTCAAATAATAATACTTGGTATACTTGGTCAAATGATTTGGGAACAAATATAAGAAGATAGGGTATTGATTTTACTGTTATTACATCTATTGGTTTATATAATGATGATGATACTTTACTTGCAATTGCAAAATTGTCTGAACCAATAATTAAATATAGAGATACAGAATTACATGTAAAGGTTGTTCTTTAGTATTAATTTATAAAGAAAATTATGTCATTCTTTAAAACATTTTCTGAAACGGAAAAGTCTCATAATATTTATAATATTGTAAGAGATAAAACTATATCTGGGTTAGATACATATTATCTTTCTCAATATAATGAAAATAATTATTGGAAAAATAATATATAGAAATATATTCAAAATACATATTAGTTAATAACAATATAGCCAACTACATCTTCTTTTATTGATACATTTCAGGGTATTAATTTTCCTAAAGAATATTTTAGTGTTTTAAACAAAAAAATTATAGCAAATAATCTTTCAGATTTTAAATCATTGATTTCTATACAAAATATAATATCATATACCCCAATTACTATATCAACATTAGTAATTAATAGTATTGAATATGATAATATAAATAATACATTTTATAATGGAACAACACCCTGCGCAATATTTTTACCAGAAATATTATCATTTTTATTTTTTGTAGATATATCTTTAAATGAAATTGATGAATTAAAAATACAATATAGTTTTCCAATTCATGAATTTGAATTTATTTGTAATATAGCACCAGGTTAGATGAATTTAACAACAAATTTAACAGCATATAAATTTGTATAGTGGTCACCAGAAACAAAATCGGGTTGGTATCTTAGAGATAATTTTTCTAATACATTTGCTTCATCTATTGGTTTATATAATGATAATGATTAGTTACTTGCATTAGCAAAAATTTCATCACCAATAAAAATTTCAGATATTATTACAACAACAATAATTGTTCAGTTTGATTATACAGGATAAAGATTTATAATTTTAAGTTATAATATTATAAAATAAAGGAGTTTAAGTGAGTGAAGATCTTTATTTATTATTAAGAGATATACTTGGATAGCCAGAAAATCCTAATGTAAAATGGGTTTATTATTATTGTCCATTTTGTCATCATTATAAACCAAAATTTGCAATAAATACAGAAACTTGTTATTGGAAATGTTGGGTTTGTGAAAATAGAGGAGCAAATTTATTTTCACTAATACGAAAATTGGGAAAATGGCATTTACATAAACGCGTTGAATCAATTAAACCAATTAAGGTTTAGCCAATAAAAAAATAGAAAAAAAATATATAGCTTCCTAAATAGTTTATTTCATTATCTAGTAATAAAGATTTTATTATGAAAACAAGGGTTTTAAAATATTTAAAAGAAAGAAAAATTGGTGCTTATTAGATAAATAAATATAATCTTGGTTTTTGTCAGGTAGGAAAATATTAGAATAGAATTATTATTCCTTCTTATAATAAAGATAATCAATTAAATTATTTTACTACAAGAACTATTGAAAAACATAATAAAATTAAATATGTAAATCCACCCATATAGAAAACTGATGTAATAATGTTTTAGAGTTTAATTAATTGGAAATTTCCTATAATTCTTGTTTAGGGAATTTTTGATGCAATAACTGTAAATTTTAATGCAATTCCATTAATGGGAAAAATTGTTTCTCAAGCACTTATTTAGAAACTTTCTTATTATGATGCTGATATTTATCTTTGTCTTGATAAAGATGCAAGATAGCATCAATATTAGACAATGAAAAAACTTAAAAAAATTGGCTTAAATAATTTACATTATATAAATATAACAGCAAAGGATGCAAATGAGATGGGAAGAATTGCATTTTGGAAAGAACTATTAAATAATTCTAAGGAGTATACAATATAGCAATAGTTAAATATTTTAAAATAGAAAATTAGTATGGTGGTTAAATGATTAAACAAATTTTTCATATTTCTGATATTCATATACATTTATATAAAAAAAATAAATAGTATCTTAGTGTATTAGAAAATTTAACAAAAGAAATAAAACAAAGAAAAACCAATGAATCAATAATTGTTATTACTGGTGATTTATTTCATACAAAAACAGAAATGTCTCCATAGTCAATTCAAATGGCAGATTTATATTTAACTACATTATCTAATCTTCTTCCTACTATTATTATAGCGGGAAATCACGATACAAATCTTTCAAATAAAAATAGATTAGATTCTATCGGACCAATTGTTTCTTTACTTAATAATGATAGAATTATGTATTATAGAGATACAGGTTGGTATTATTATGATAATTTAAATTTTTGGGTATCTTCGGTTTTTGATTAGAGATTACCATAGGAATATCCCCAAGATGGAATAAATATTTGTTTATATCACGGTCGTATTGAAAATGTTATTGTTAATGAAATTTAGTTACCATATAGATTTAAAATACAAGAATTTGAAAAATTTGATTTTGTTTTATTGGGAGATATTCATCAAACACAACAACTTTGTTCTAAACCATTAATTGCATATGCTGGTTCAATAATTCAATTAAATTTTGGTGAATAGATAAAATAGCATGGATTTTTAATTTGGGATCTATAGAAAAAAGAAATAAATCATATTCAAATTGAAAATGATTATGCATATTATAATATTTTTGTTGATAAAGGTAAAATTACATCTATACCTCAAATTTTAGCAAAACATCCTAGAATAAAAATTAAATATAGTAATACTTCATATTTATAGCTTAAAGATATACAAGATTTTCTTAAACAAACTTATAATGCATAGTAGATAATGTTATCTAAAATTCATGAATAGTTTATTAATAAAACTAGTACATTTAAATATAATTTAAATAATATTAAAAATATTTCTTATCAATAGAAAATTATTAAATAGTATATTAATCATATTAACAAAAAATTAACTTAGGATTAGATTTCTAAAATAATCGAACTAAATGAATTAATAAATTGCAAAATTAAAAAAAATAATATTAGTTCATAGCAATCAATTTGGTCAATTGAAAAATTATAGTTTGATAATTTTTTTAGTTATGGAGAAAATAATGTTGTTTAGTTTTATAAACATAAAGGTATTGTTGGTATTATTGGAGAAAATAGAGTAGGAAAAAGTGCACTAATTGATATAATTTTATTTCTTTTATTTGATAGAACACCAAGAACTACAAAATCAATTTCATTATTAAATACAAAAAAAGAAACATTATGGGGTAAAATTACTCTTTCTATAGATGGAAAAAGTTATATAATATAGAGAAAAGGAACTATTAATAAAAAAAATTATTCACTTAGTGTTAAATGTAAATTCTATACTTTTGATGAAAACGGAGAATAGATTAATTTAAGTGGAGCTGAAAGATCTGATACAAATTTTATTATACAACAATATATTGGAACATATGAAGATGCATTATCTACATTTTTTTCAACTCAAGGAAATTCAAATACATTTATTTAGTCAACAAATACAAATAGAAAAGCATTATTAAATTCATTATTAAATTTAAATATTTTTGATTATTGTTATTTAGAAGCAAATTAGCAATCAAAATAGTTAAAGGGTTATTTAAATAATATAGATTTGTAGGCAATTAATTTATGTATATTAAATTCAGAAACTATTATTAAAGAATCTGAAAATAAAAAATAGTAGTTAGAAAAATTAATTTTACTTTAGTAGGCTTCTTTAGAACAAAAATAGTCACAACTTAAACTTCTTCTTCAAAGTAAAAAAAATTTTAGTTAGAATTACATTGATATATAGTAGATTTAGATTTTAATTAATGAAAGTAATAATCAAAATATTTAGCTTAAATAGAAATTAAATAAAATAGAAAATAAATTTAATGATATCAATTTATCAAGTAAATAGCTTGAATAGCTAATTTCTAAATTTAAATATGAATAGCAAATTATAAAGCAAAAATTATTAGAATAGTCAAAAATAAAATATGATAAAGCAATTGAAACTAAAAGAATAAAATAGGTTTATTTAACGGAATGTATAAAAAAGGCAAAATTATTAGAAAAAGTTGGATATGATGAAAATTGTAAATATTGTATGAGTAATCCATTAACTAAAGATGCAATATCTTCAAAAAAAGAAATTAATATTTTAAATAAATAGATTTCATAGATAGATAATTGTATTTTTTCTTTAAAAGATAAAGTAGTTCAATTTGAAAAATTATCAAATGAAATAAATATTTATGAAAAACAACTTATGCCATAGTATCAAAAATGCATTTCATTAAAAGCACAATATACAAAAGAAATATCAGATATTCAATCTGAAATAATACAAAATAATATAGAATTAGAAAAGTTAATACATTTAAAATAGTTATATTATGAAAATCAACAAGCATTATAGGAAAATCATAGAATTTCTCTTCAAGTAGAATCTTTATAGAATGATGTAGCAACACAAAAACAAAAAATTAAAGATTTGTAGTCCTCAATTTTATCTAATAAAATTTTAATTATTTCAAATAATTAGATAATAAATAAAAATATAAAAGATAAAGAAAAATATCTTGAAATTGCATCAAAATATAATATTCTTTAGTTATATAAAGAAATTATTGGTAAAAATGGTTTACAATATCATATTACATCAAATGTTGTTAATTAGTTATAGTATTAGATTAATCTTGTTTTATAGATTATTGCTAATTTTATTGTTGAATTTGTTTTTGAAGGAAAATATATTGATATAAATATTGTTTATCCAGATAAAACATATCAGGTTGAAACATGTTCTGGTTTTGAAAAATTTATTATTTCAATTGCAATTAGACATGCACTTTCTTCAATAACAAATAAGTCAAAGGGTAAAATATTTGTTATCGATGAAGGATTTGGTGTTTTAGATAGTGAGAATACTATTTTTATTGATAAAATTTTAGAATTTATTGCAAGTAAATATTAGACACTACTTGTAATATCTCATTTGGAGAATATGAAAACAATGTTTAATGAACAAATTCACATTGAATATAAGGAAGGATATAGTAGAATAATATGACCAATACAATTTTGATTAATAGCCAAAATTTAAATGGTCTTATTAATGCTAATTTATTTATAGAAGATTTTAATAATTAGTTAATTTATATTTCTGAACTTACAGATTTTTTTGGTCTTGGATATAATTCATTTCTTGTTGATGTAAAATAGAATACATTTTAGATTGGGTCATTTTTACACATATTTTTTGCAGATAAAAACGGGGTTATGATTCCAGTTACTATTACTGAATATTATTAGAAATCAATGATTCGTTGTTATGTTAAAATAAATTAGTAGCATCCAGTTGGATTTGGAACATTGGTTATTGCTGGAACATTAGCAAAATATAAAAACAATATTGTTCCACAAAATTGGCAAAATAAAATTAATATTAAATTTCAAAAAAAAATATATGTTAATCCTCACGAAAAAACACCATCAGTATTAAGATTTAAAAATAAACCAAATATTTCTACATATATTGATTAGAAACGATTATATAAACAAGATATTATTACAAAAAATGAAACCCTTAAAATTTCAAATATTTCTATATAGAAATAGCATAATAATTTTATTTGTTTAGATATTGATACTAGTTCAAATAGTAATAGTGTATATTATGAAAAATTTTTAAATTATTAGATAGTTTCAAATATAGCAGAAGTTACTGATTATAATAAAATATTTTATGGTTCTATAGAAATAGAAGATATTCCATATTTGGGAAATTTTTATGGGTCATTGACCTCTTCTAATTCAAATAGTATTTTAGATTGCGGAAATGTTATTATTACTAATGGAATATTATCAATAGGAAATATTCAAAATAGTTCCATTTCTTTATTAGAAGGTAAAGGATTAAAAGAATTAACAATATAGGAATATTTACCCACTTCTAAAACTGCTTTAAAAAAACCATATTCCTTATATATGGAAAATAAAAATTTTAT